>OHGW01000058.1_pt1 | contig 50813 bp, 60 predicted proteins | sample 1567821 | NCBI WGS metagenome assembly OHGW01 (sample SAMEA3879572, study PRJEB24766) | human gut metagenome | biome: human-associated habitat; feature: feces | place: USA | collected 1985/1987 | reverse complement strand
TTATGCCGTGCTGTTTGGCTCCTGAAACCTTGTGTGTCTTTGTCAACTGATGGTAGGGCCGTGGGACTCCACATAATACTTTACCAGCTCCTCCAGAAGCTCGTCCCGCTCCAGCATGCGTATAAGGTATCTGGCGTTATTATAGCTGGTGATGTATGTAGGGTCGCCGGAGATCAGGTAGCCAACTATCTGGTTGACGGGATCGTAGCCCCTCTCTGACATGGCCTCATATACCCGCATGAGCACGTCGCCAGCTTTGGTACGTTCCTTTTGGATCTTGAAGTGTACGGTTTCGTTTGTCTGGTCGCCCATAATCTTGAACCCTCCATTCACCTAAATTATACCCTTTTTACCATATTTTTGTAAACCGGCAAAGAGGCATTACACAAAAAATGACCCGTTATTCACAAACAGGTCATCTTTTCGCCGGTCTGCGGCCTTATTTGAGCACGCTGTTCATCATGCGTCTGCCACAGCGAACCATCTTTTTGGCATCCCTTCCCATTCTCTTGGGTACATCGGGGTATGCTGCGGACAGCGCCGCGCCCGCCATTACCATGCCGGCTGCCATTCCCGCCATAAACGATACGGTTTTCATAAAAAAGCCTCACTCCTTTCGGGCTTATTCTTCCCACAAAGGAGCGAGGCAACTATGTTAAGTTATGTATGCACTGCCAGACTTTATTCCTGAACCTCGTGTACGTCCTTGTGCTCTGCCTTTTTCTTAAGTTCCTCAGGCATCTCGACGCCCTTGCGCTTATAATAATCCTCGAGGGCGGCTTTTACTGCTTCCTCAGCCAGCACGGAGCAATGTATCTTTTGCGGGGGCAGCCCCTCCAGCGCCTCAACTACCGCGGCGTTGGAGAGCTTCAGCGCCTCGTTTATGCTCTTACCCTTTATCATCTCTGTGGCCATGGAGCTGGTGGCTATGGCAGCGCCGCAGCCAAAGGTCTTAAAGCCCACGTCCTCAATTATGCCGTCGTCGTCTATTTTAAGGAACATCTGCATGATGTCTCCGCACTTGGCGTTGCCTACCATGCCTACTCCGTTTGCGTCCTTAAGCTCTCCCATGTTGCGGGGATGGCTGAAGTGATCGAGTACTTTTTCGGTATACATATGGCTGTTCTCCTTTTATTTTGTTATTTTATCCCTTGTACAGCGGGGACATGGCGCGAAGCCGCTCTGCGGTCTTTTTCAGTACCTCTATTACGTAATCTACATCCTCCTCGGTAGTGTCGTCACCCAGAGTAAGCCTCACGGAACCGTGTGCTATCTCGTGGGGCAGTCCCAGGGCCAGCAGCACGTGGGAGGGATCAAGCGAACCGGAGGTGCAGGCAGAGCCTGATGAGGCCGCTATGCCGTTCATATCCAGCATCAGCAGTATGGACTCTCCTTCTATGAACTTTATGCTGTAGTTCACGTTGTTGGGAAGGCGCTCTGTGCGGTGGCCGTTGAGCTTTACATAGGGTATTTCGCGCTCTATGCCCTCCATGAGCCTGTTTCTCAGTGCAGTCATGCGCCTGGCATTTTCTTCCATATTGCTACATGCAAGCTCTATCGCTGCGCCGAGGCCAACGATGCCTGCGGTATTTTCGGTGCCGGCCCTGCGGCCCCGCTCCTGCGCACCGCCCATTATATGGGAGGGAAGTCGTATGCCCCGGCGGACATACAGCGCACCCACGCCCTTTGGCCCGTGGAACTTATGGGCGGAGAGCGACAGCATGTCTATATTCATGGCCTTTACGTCTATGGACACATGGCCTACCGCCTGTACTGCGTCCGTGTGGAAGAACACGCCCTTTTCCTTACACACTTTGCCTATCTCGGCAATGGGCATTATGGTTCCCACCTCGTTGTTTGCAAACATTACGGATACCAGTACGGTATTGTCCCTGATGGCGTTTTTTACCTGCTCCGCCGTTACCATGCCGTTTTCATCCACGGGAAGATAGGTCACCTCGCAGCCATGTTTTTCAAGGTATTCGCAGGTATGAAGTATTGCGTGGTGCTCGATATTTGTAGTTATTATGTGATTTCCCTTGCTCTTGTAGCGCTCGGCAACGCCCAGCAGCACGGTGTTGTCGCTCTCTGTGCCGCAGCCGGTGAAGATTATCTCATCCAGCTCTGCGTTGAGGGCCTTGGCAAGCTGCTGGCGGGCTTTGTCCACTCCCGCCTTTGCCTCCCGCCCGAAGGAATGCACGCTGGAGGGGTTGCCGTATATGTCGGTAAGGTAAGGCATCATCTGCTCCAGAACTTCCGGTGCAAGGGACGTTGTGGCTGCGTTGTCCATATATACTCTTCTCATGTCAGTTTTTCCTCTCCTGAGCGCTGTCAAAGCGTCTCAATTGTGTTTTATAGTCCTCCGCCATATCGGCGAGTGTAGTCGTATCCAGTACCTCGTCTATTCTCTTTTGCAGCTTGAGCCACAGGGGCCTGGCACTGCAGCTACATGCATTGTCGCAGCTTGCGCCGTTCACGTCCACGCAATCCATTACGGAGGTACTGCCCTCAAGCGCGCGCAGTACCTCGCCCACATCTATATCCTCAGGCTTGCGCGACAACGCGTATCCGCCCTGTGCTCCCCTTACGGATTCAACAAGGCCCGCCTTTTTCAAGGAGGCTATCAGCTGCTCCAGATAGGATTCGCTTATGCCCTGCTGCTGTGCCAGAGTAGCTATGCTCACATATCCCCTGCCGTATGCCACGGTAAGATCCACCATGGCCTTCAGACCGTATCTGCCCTTTGTAGACAGCTTCATGGGCACGTCACCTCAATTCCCACCTGTATACTATGATTTTCTATGGCTAAGTATACCATCGCCAGCTTGCCGTGTCAATAATTCCCACCTTTTTAATAGGAATTATTTTCTGCGGTTAACGACGACATTATTCCTGTTTCTCGTCCTTTTTCACCGGCAAAATATGTCAATTTTCACTACACCCTTGTTAGATTGGGCTTCACGTGATAAAATGCACAATGTACATATATGTAGTTATATATGTCGTTACCATTATTTATTTGTACCGGCCAACTCACACTTTGTACTGTGCCGGAACAATGAAAGGATAGTTGAACTATGGAAACCGATACCCCCGTACGGGAAACTGAAAGAATACTTACAGACGAGGAAGCTGCGGAGCGCGCGGCACGCAAAGAAGCCGCCCGCGAAGCGCGCAGGAAGAAAAAGCAAAGGAAAAAGCGCATAAAGACAGCGCTGCTCATAGTGCTTGCAGTAATACTGGTCATCGTAGCCGCTTTCGCCGGCTTCCTGCTTTACCTCCAGAAGTGCGGTACCGAGTACGATAACATCACCGAATGCGTACAGAGCCAGCCCATGGATTTCACACAGCGTTATACCTTCTCCTCTGCGGATAAAGCAATGTCCGTAAAGCTTGACAAGAACGACCTGTGGTGGCTGCTCTACCAGACGGGCGCCATTGAAAAGCTGGAAAAGATGGATACCGCGTTGGCCGACAAGAACATTCGCCTCTCCGGCATGGGAATATCCACCGACAACAATGCCCTTACCGCAAATGTTGAGCTTACCTGCTTCGGCAGCGTCCGCATTCCTCTATCTGCCAACTGCGGTGTGTCCGTAGACGATACCGACATCACTATTTCCGTAAACAGCATAAAGCTTGGAAACGGCTGGGGCCTGCCCATGAACTTCGTATGCGGCCGCTTTGACATCGAGCCCTCCGCGCTCAACGTAAAGATAAGCCGCAGCATACACCCCTTCCTTAACGACCTTACCCAGTTGACCGTTGCCGACGGCTGTGTGGTGATAACAATGAATGCTACCGACAAGTTGTTCGCGGAGGCTCTTGCAAACGCGGATCAGGTAAAAGAGCTATCAAAGTTCGGCATTGAAAGTCCTGCAATAGCTGCCGTTGTGGAGGCAGCCTCCGGCACCGGCGACACAGCCTTCCGCACGGCACTTGACTCTTTTGCCGATGCAAACGCATATGCGGACTTCCGCACCAGCGCCCTGGCCCTCGGCACCGTAGACGCGGCTTCCGCCTATATGTCCAGTCAGGATTACGCCCCCTATATTCAGCGTTTCCTGCCCAGCCTCACTCTGGAGGGCGTTACAAGCCTGAACTCCGAGCTGTACAGCCTTTCTGCCAACCGTGAGCAGCTGCTGGAGACACTTGCCACCAATGTAAATACCGCGTATATAAAGGGCACCATAGGCGAACCCAAGCCCGCCGAGGATACCTCCAAGGACGGCAAGGACAGCAAGGATAAAAAGAAAACCGAAGCTGCCGCCGCCGAGACTGCCGCCACGCCTGCCGGCTCCTTCGTCAGCTACACCGAAGGCAGCCCCGCCCTGACAATGGAATCCATGTCCGGCAATAACTGGGCAAGCTACTCAGAGTGGATTACCGAGGGCGATTTCCGCGTGGTATACCTCAACGGCTTCCCCAACGTATCCGTACAGGTAGAGAAAGCCAAGGAGGAGGACGCTTCCAATAAGGATAAAAAAGATAAGAAGAAAGCTGAGGAGGAAGCCTCAGCTTCCGAGACGGTAGCTTCACCCGAAAAGCCCATAGGCTTGCTGGTACGGCTCAAGGACGGCAGCTTCCGCCTGTTCTACCATGAGGCTGCTCTGAAGGAAGGCTCTAAGACCGATGTACAGTTTACCATAGCTCACATCGACCTGGACTCCGCCACAGGCGAAGAATATATGGCGCTCTCCTTTATCCCCTCCGTTACCTACACCGCGCCCGCCGTGACCCCGGCAACTGAGGCCGCGACGGCGGAGACCCCCGCAGAGCAGGACGGCGCGGCCACAACGGATCAGGCCGCCGCATAACGCAAAAAACCGCAGCCAAGGAGCCGGTCATACCCGGCTCTTTTTATTTTGTAACCTTACCGTACATATCCTGCATATTATGCCATATATAAATGCCCTGTAATACCATGTAACAGGGCGCTAAGGAGGCAAAACCGTGAATCTAAAAAACAACACATGCCGCTGCGCAGAGCTTACCTGCTCCGATAGCGGAATACTTGTGGCTGCCGGCACCGCAAGCACCCAGCCCTGCTCCGGCTGGGACAGCGGCGTCAACCTTGCATCAGCCGCAGGCAGCATTCCTCTTGCTACCGCATACTTCCCGGATCAGGCCTACCTTCAGGGGTTCTGCCCCTGCGAGGCTCTGAACAACGGCGCGCTCTTTCCAGAGCTTGTGATGTAAGGAGGCCGCAATGGACGACATGACAAGATGTGAACTGCTTAAAACCATAAGCGAATATCAGTTTGTTGCCGTAGAGCTGAACCTCTATCTCGACACCCACCCCGGAGACGCCGCTGCCCGCAGTGATTACCTGTACTACTCAACCCGGCTCAAGGAGCTCATTGCCGCCTATGAGGAGCAGTACGGCCCGCTTATGAACTTCGGCCACTCGGCGACTGCTACGGGCTGCTATGTTTGCAGCGAATGGCCCTGGGATTAAGGAGGAAAAGACTAAATGTGGATCTATCAGAAAAAGCTTGAATACCCCGTAAACATCACCACTCCCAACCCCCGCATGGCAAAGGCGCTCATGGCCCAGTACGGCGGACCGGACAGCGAGCTGGCCGCAGGCTGCCGTTACCTTACCCAACGCTTCTCCATGCCGGATAACCGGGTAAAGGCCACCTGTAACGACATAGGTACTGAAGAAATCGCCCACCGAAGTTATAAATGATGTAATTTTCCATATCAAAACCTACGTCCTTAATAGAACGTAGGTTTAGATGATCGGATTGATTACTTTTGTTCCTTAAGCATTTCCGGTTCTGGAAACAGTTTCTTTACATCAATTATTGGAAGAATAATTGGAGGAATCATGCAATGCCCTTTCTACATTTTTATTAGTTTTATTATAGTTAATATCTGGTCATTGCACAAGTGCAGCGTATAATAAGGTAAATATAACGCATTTTCAAAGCGGAACTGATGCGGCGATATCAACAAATGAAGAAATAGATTACAATTTAGATAGAACTGATCAAATTGCTATAATGTCACAAATAACAAGGACAGAAACGCTGGTCTCGCTTCTGTCCTTGCAAACTATTTAGTTGTCGTCAACCAGTATCGGAAATGCCTTGATACCGTACTGCCAAGCGTAAACAACCTTGCCGTTAATCGTAGTCGATGTCCTAAAGATGTACCGCTTGCCCTTCGGCGCTATGAGCTTTTTACTCATCAGCATCCCCCCTTCCATAGCAATTTGATGTTGCCAAGAGGAAGAATCCATGGTATAATAATCCTGTGTAAAGGTTATGACCAGATACTCTGGATTCATTTCTTAACAACTGAAGTCTAAGGTGCCGCTTTAGGCTTCTTTTATATGTTCAGCGATTTCTCGCAAAACATCATCGTGAAAGGGTGGCTTGATTGAAATCAAAGATCATCGCACTTTCTTCAACGGAGTATTCTCCGGGAATCGTATACTTCTCTCCGTTTTCCAACGTCCACCTATTCATTTGGCAGAGTGTCTTGATTAAGTCGCGAGAATTCCAACGTATTCCGACGTTTTTTCCATCTCGTGCGAATTCTGTCTTCGCTGTATCGTTTTCATCCGTCTCAACGATTGCCATCCTGCGTCCCTGATAATCCATCAGAATGCGGACGTACTCACTACAATTTAATTTCGAAACCGTTGCCTTGCTGATTCCAAGTCCGTTTTTGGTGAGTGTCAAATTTGCGTCGCCTGTCGTCGGAAGATATACTTTAAATCCTTCCAGTGCCACGATTTCACCACCTTTCTTTGATTATTATAGCATATATTTTCATGCTGTGCAAGTATGTTTCATTAATTTTGTCTTCAGAATTTATTTTTTTCTTTCCGTTTTTGTGTTTTTATTGTTTTCATTCATTTTTATCTGGTGTAATTTCGCTGTTTATTTATGCTGAAACATCTGAAATTCATCATTTCCTTTTTTATGTTCTATTTCTTTTGCCATGAATGTGGGCATATTTATCTGCTCTTCCATTTGCCCTTTACAGCTTCTGAAATGGCTTTACTGCATTGTGCAGGATGATATAAATGCCATATATCAGCTTTGCAAAAACTGCATTACACAATATCCAAGCTTTTTAAGCAGCTCATCGTAGTTAGTTTCTGCCATATTGCTTATCTCCTTTATAAAGAATGGCCCCCGGCGGCGAAACCACACGGGGGCGATTGAAAGGGATTCCCTGTCGGGGGTTAGAAATTATCTTCTTCGGGGGTCTTGGGTGCTTCGGGAATACCGGTCACTACGGAGGTGAGAATAGAGAGTATACCGGCCACGGCAGAGGCAGAGCCTACCATCACCCAATTGATATCAGAGAGTACGGCGGCGGTGCCAATGGTAGCTATGGCGGTCTGACAGATAGTCCTTATCGCTCTGAGAGCGGCTGCTTTCCAAAATGCTTTCATTTGTTTTTATCTCCTTTTTTATTTAATGCGAAATGAAGTAGGTTATGCCTGCGCCGGCAAGGGCGCTTATCAGCGCGTAAATCAATGTATCCCAGCGTTTGGCGGGTGCTTTTTCCAGTGCGTCGAGGCGGCCTTCCAGTTTATCAACTGTATGCCGTAGCCCGCGCAACTCTGCGGCGATTTCCGCCAGTGCTTCTTTTATCTCCATGATGGTGCCATCTACATCTAAACTCATAAGACTACACCTCCTTGATGTATTTCGCGGAGCTGTAGCCGCTTATTACTTTGCCGTCGATTATAGCCGTAACTACTGACCACCCATTAACAGGGGGCAATGCTATGAGCTCCGTCCCCTTTTCCGCCATACCAAGCTTGGCGTAGGAGGTGGAGGGGCCTTGCCGTATCCACACATTCCCGGTAGTAGCAGCGTAATAGGGCTTTGCCGGAACCTCGTCCCATAGCAAATCCAGCCTGCCGTAGCGGTTCCAGTAGCCTGTGCCGCTGGCGTTGATGTCGCGGCAGACAACGCCGTCATCCCTGCCCATGGATTCAATGACCTTACCGCCGCCAACATACGCGCCGACGTGATAAATGCGAATGCCGTTGTGTCTGAAAACGAGGTCGCCGGGTTTAAGGTCTTTCCGCTCCAGTTTGTCGCACATGGAGTACAGGCCGCGTGAGGAAACGTCAGCCTTGATAAGCTTATTATCCAGCAGGAATTTGACTATCAGCCCGCTGCAATCGTAGGCCTCGATAGGATTCACGCCCTCTGCAACGCGCTTGCGGTACAAAGCTATCGCCCGGTTGGCGTTGCGCTCGGAGGTTTCCTCCTTTCGGATATAGTCCTCCGGATCTATGATGCAGGACAGGCATTCCCCTTGCGCGCCCCAAACATACAAATTGCCTACCTTGCTGTGAAGATAGGCAATAAACTTATCGATCATGTTCATAGGCTTTACCTGCGGCGTTTACCGGCACAGACAAGGCCGAAGGTTATCAGCGATATGGACAGGGCATAAGGCAGTACGGATATGTCGCCGGTCTTGGGGATATGGATATTGCCGGCCACATTCTGCCCGTTGTTCCCTGCATTCACGTCGTTGAAGTGATAGGTAAATATCCGCGAGCGGTCGCCGGCCTTTGCGGCGTTGAGAAGTTCCTCGGCGGTTTCGGCGTTTTCCGCGGCCTTATCCGCTATCTGTATCTGGAAGCAGGCAGGGAAGGATACTATCATGCCCTCCACTATGTATTCGCCGGTAGCGAGTGGAATGTTAGGGGCGTCCTTATATTCTATGCCCTGCTTTGCGACGTGCAGCTCCAGATCCTTGGTGCTGGCCCACTTGGGAACGGTAATCTTCACCCTGAGAGCGAAATTCATGTCGGCGGCATAGCCAACCTTGGTTATCTTCTCATAGGTCTTGATGTCGGCGGCGGATATTTCCACCTTGATCTCGTCGTTCTCGACGATGGTGACGGTTGCGGCGTAGGCTGCGGTGCAGAAGCACAGCAGCAGGAGCGCCAGAAGGATTGCGATTTTCTTTTTCATAGTTCGTCCTTTCTTTGGTTTTTTGTATTAAAAAAAGAGCTTTGCGCTCTCTTTTTGCGGTCATTCCGCGTATTCGCTCCATTTGGAGCTGCCTGTCTTGGGCCTATACACCGCGGATTTGATATGCTGGGAAATACACCTCCAAGATTTGCCTTCATGGGTGACTATGGTATCCTCTGTTATCACAGTGCCGTCCTCAATGTCGTTCCACGCGGGATAGCTGAATTGCGGCATCTCCCAGTAAACGCCTAAATTGGCCGTGTCTGCGGGGTCTTTGCCACGGCTGTATCGCAGTGCCACATACCCGCCCTCCACGGTATCACCGACGGTATAGCGGGCTTCGGCGTTCCACGGTGCGCCTTGGGAAGGCGGGCTTATGAGGCTTTGCCTGGCAGCCGCAATGAGGCCGTCCAATTCGCTGTGTGCCTCCGCAATGAGCGCCGCCCCGGAGAATTCCTCTACCGTTACAGCCTCCAGCCCGGGCAAGCCGCCCCGCCCATTCAAGGCGTATATGTTGCCTCCGTTTACGACAATGCCCTGAGCTTCATGCTCAGGGCAGGTGATGTACACTCCGTTTTCTTGCAGCCGTACATAAACGGCGCCGTCCTCGGTGCTGAGGATAGCGCCTCCCTTTTTTATGCGGTACATTTCATTCCTCCCTTTGTATGAATAGTTCTGAATACAGCGCATCCATGCTTTTAAGCGTCCTGTATGCGTCAAAGCGTTTTGCGTAGCCGCGCCACGACTGATACGATGTTGCTACGTCCTCCATCGCCATCTTGCCCCTGTCTACCCATTCCCGGAATTTTTTAAGTTTGCGGCGCATCCTTGCGACGGAGCCGGGATCTATTTTTCGCACCACTTTCCCACTGTCCGTCAGGAAAAAACGGGTCTTAAGAAAGGTGAAGCCCCGGCTGAGCTTCACTATGCGCGTTTTTGTCGGGTGCAGCGCTATGCCGAGGGCGGCGCACCGCTCATGTATGTCCTCCATGCAGCGGCGCAGATACTCTTTGCTCTCATGGAGAAGGTATCCGTCATCCATATAGCGGGCATAATGCCTTATGTGCAATTTCTCTTTTATGTGGTGGTCTAAGGAATTGGGCAGCGCCAGCGCGCTTATCTGGGAAACCTGGCTGCCAAGGCCCAGCCCCTCCGGCCCGAATCGGTCAATGAAATATTCCGCCTGCGCTATCAGCCGCTCATCGCGTATGCACCGGCGGTATTCGTCAAATATGGGCTTATGCCGCGCCGTGTCAAAATACTTTGAAAAATCAAACAGCAGGGCATATCCTTCCGTGCCGTGCCTTCGGTAATGCTCGTGCAGGTGTCGCTCCAGCCTGTCCAGGGCGAAGTCTATGCCCTTGCCCTTCAGGCTCGCCCCGTTGTCATGTATGAAGGAGGAACTGAGCAGCGGCGTAAGGCAGTTGTCGCAAAGGCATCGCTGCACTACCCTTTCGGATATATGCACGCTTTTTATATGCCTGGGCTTGCCGCGCTCCATCAGGTCGAACTCCGTAAAGCCGCGGCTTTTATATCTTCCGCTCAACAGCTCCACGCGGGTCTTGTACACGTTGGCCAGCGCGTTTGCCTTGTACGTCTGTACGCTGGATTTCCACAGCACACCCTTGCGGGTCTGCTTATACGCATCATACATGTTGTCATAGCTGAACACGGCTTCAAAGCAGCCGCAGTTTTCGTTGCGCTCCTGTTTTTTTGCTTCGCGCTCCGCCTTCCTGCGTTGGTATCGTGCCTCCCGGCGTTCCTCGCTGGTCATTTATCCTCCAAGGTGAAAACCCCCGTACAGTCTGGAATGGAGTGCGTTCTCGACTGCAAAGGACAGGCCCATGAAAGCGGCTATCGCACATTCGCCGCCCATGCAAGCAGCGTCCGGGCCGCCGCATCGGGGGTTATATTTACCCGCAATATATGCGGGACGGTCCTGTTCCCCTTCTGTATTGCACTGATTTCGCCCAGCGGTTACTTTGTCTGGCCACACAGAATCAGGGGGGCACCCCATACGCATTGTTTGCATTATTGTTGGTAACGGAACCCGCCGCCGCCACCGCCACGAAGTTATTATTGTTATTCGTATTAGGGGAGGCAAGCCACCACACCGCAGCAGCACCGCCGACTTTTCTTATACGGCTGGCGTTGGTGGTGAAGATGGGGTACTTCCTGCCTTCGCCTGCCGCAGAGTAGTTTGTGTTGCCAAACACCTCTATTTCCGTCGGCAAGAACAGCTTGTCCTTTGATATGGTTATTGTCGTGCTTCCGCTTCCGGCGGATACGCGGCGATTGACAGTCTTTATGACGTTCTTGAGCTCTGCTGGAAACATATTGAGTATTGCCGGCATACGCGAGGTTCGCATCTGGCAGTTGTTCCAGCCACCGGCGTTGGTACTGCCGCCGTTCATCACGTATGTTGTGTTCATGCACTCGGTAAAGCCAAAAGTTATTGCGGCGTAGCCTGAGCCGTCCGCAATGTCATCATGGCGGAAATCGTATATTGCGACGTCATGAGCCTCGTCTGTAAGCTGGAGCTGCTTCCTGTCGCCTATCTTCCAAAAATTACTTACATCCTCGCCGGAGTTGGCCACGCCCGCTATCTGTTCCCATGTGCAGCTTGAAAGAGGGCTGTTAGTGCTGAAAAGCGTCCACACGCCGTTGACGCCTATGTATGCGTTGCGGTATTCCCACGCAGAGCCATTATACTGCATAACAAGGCCGGGTGTCAAAAATATGCTTTGGTCCCCGGCAATGGACAGGCTGTATCCGCCGTTGTCCACGGTATGTATCCATATATCGCCGCTTACCGGCTCCGCCGGCGCCGCATAGCTGAAGCATATAGTGCCCGGCTCAGTGCCGGTGAGTATGACCACCTGATGATCGACAACCACTGCCGGCAGAGAGGTCGAAATCTGCACATCGAAGGCCACGCCGCCCGCTGCGGCTCCATACACCATGTTAAATATCATACTGTCATTACCCCACGATCAATATATTCACGGTCAAGTTGGTTTCCGGCGCCTTTTCACAGGTGAATGTCAGGCTGTTCGCGGCCTGCTCAGTGCAGCGCACCCCGGCAGCACCATATACGTCAAGCGAGGCCGGGGCGGGACACGCAATCATGTTTGCGTTTGTTGTCATGCCCTGTACGGTAACAGTCTGGGTAAAAGGGGCTTCTGCGCCGTCCCAATCGGCTATGGCGAGAGACACTATCTTTGCTTTCGCCGGGGCCGCATAGGTGCCGGCGGGCTGATATTCGCTCGCAGCTTTGCCGCCAAGTTTATCGGCGTCGTCAGCTTTGTCTACTACGCCGTTATTGTCGGTATCGTAGGTAGACGCAAACATAAGGCCAAGGTCGTACCCGGATTTCCATTCCGCGTCGTATACTTTTTGAGATTTCTTAACATATAAGCTCCCCGCTGCGCCGCCAGCTACAACGCCGTTTGCCGCAGCACCGACAGAAGGCAGCTTCCATTCCCCATTATCTGCCAGAAATAACGTTCCGTCATTGCCCGGAAGAACCGCACTTTGAAGTGCATCCAGATCGTCGCAAATGTCGTCTATTAAGCTTTTCAGTTCGGTAAGCAGCGTCCCTATAGTAGTACCGCTCATGCCCTCTACTTTCGCGCCGATATCGCCCGCCCCGCTGGCGGTCAGTGCATCAATGAGGTTATTTAATGCGGTCTTTAACTGGTTACTGTTGCTGTCGAATATCGCCTTCATGTCAGCAGCGGACCGCTGGGGGCGATCCGCTTCGTTGACGATGGGGTTTGTCCAGGTGGTTATTTTGTTGTCCTGTATTGCCATGCGTCCCTCCTTTAGTAAGTAGGCCTTATCCATTCGCCGTTGTGCTCGTAGCACCAGACGCCGTCGATTTCTTTAAGCTTCTTAAAGCGGGCCTGATAGCTCGAAGTATAGCCGAACAGTTCATGGAACATATATTCTTTCTGTTCCTCGCTTGCATCGATTTTTTCGAGGTAATCGACTACTTTAGCCTTTTTGCTGTAGCTTATGCTCGTGCCGTACTGGTCGTAGTCGCTTATGAAGTTATCGCTCTTATTTGCGTAGCTGAGATACGTTTCAGCGGATATTCCGGCTTCCGTCTTGGCCTTCTGATACTTGTTATAACTGCTCTTGCCGTGCTGGGTAAGTATGTCGTTTGCCGCCTGGCTGCTGAAGTCCACCACCCAATCGCCATCAATTATCCTGTTGGCAAGCATGGTCTTGTCCTTCTCCGAAAGCGTCTTATCGGCCATGAGCGCGGATACGAGCGCGTTTTTGTCCTCGGTCTTTGTAGACCCGCGAGAACTGTAAAGGTTCTGGTACTTCAAGTATTCGCCAACGGTAACGCCGTTTTTCACAAGCCCCTTGACCTTGTTTATGTCATCATCGGACATTCCTATTGCCATCATGGCGGCAAGCTTCTGCTCGTCCGTCATGTCGCTGTCGGCAACAAGGGTAAGGTATTCGTTATCGGCGTTGCGGTATTTCTTGCCGAGCTGGTTCTGCGCCCGCTCTTTAGCCTGAGCCTCTGACAGCATGGGGTTGGCCGCTTCTATCTCGTCGGCGAGTTTGCTTATCTCTCTGTTGTCCGCTCCGATGCTGTTTTTGAGCTCATCATATTTGGCCTTGAAGTCCGTAAACGCGGTTATGTTGCCGCCCGCCTTTTTAAATTCGCCATACGCTTTGGTTTGTTCGGGAGATAGTGTGGGAAATCCTTTCGCCACCCATTCCTTTTGCTCCGGCAGCGCGCTGCGGCCTAAAGTAGCAGCCCGCAGGAAATTGATAGGTGTCTGCGCCACGGCGTATTGCAGATTGCCCTTCTTGTCGTATTTGCCGCCCCGGAAGAAGGTATCAAGGCCCTTGACAGTCCTCGCGAGCTGTGTGCCGCCCCATGGAGTAACGAAGTTGCCGACAGCATCAAGGCCGCCCTCCCAATCGAGGTCTTTGGCCGTAGCTTTACCGCCTGCCATGTCGATAAGAGTTCCAACGGTATCCTTGCCCCACATCATGGCATCAGCCGCAGCCCGTATGCCTATGTTGCCGGTGCCGTAACGGGTAGGCGAATGTTCGCCGAATAAATTTTTACTGGTTTCGTCGCCCATGAAACTGGTGATTATGTTTATAAACGGAGCAGCGTCCACTACAGTTCCGAGAGAAGCCTGCCCCAGTTCCTTGGCATAATCAAGGGCGTCCTTTTCTTCGTCCTCGTCATCGTCATTTATGGCGTTCGTTATGGTATCTACCAGAGCGCCTATAAAATCTAAGCCCACGACTTTGTCACCGAGCACTGCCTGCGCTAACGTGTTGAATGCAAAGGCCGTGACCTCGTACATCGCGAGGCCGGCAGCGGCACGTGCTCGCGCCTGCGGGCTCACTTTCAGATCCTTCACGTGCTCAAAAAATGTATTCCATTGGTTGAGTATTTCGGTCTGGAACGGGGCAATCAGATTGACCACCTTTGAATTATTAACCAGTGCGCCTTCGCCTACGCCTCGGCCTGCCACACTTCGGCGGGTTATGTCGTCCGCATAGTCTATGGCGTTGTCATAGGTGCGCTTCATGCCGGACATGGCCGCCTGTGGGTTCTCGTTATACTGCGCAAAAGCAGAGAACCATGTAAGCTCATCACCCCAGTGTTGAAGCAGTTCCATGCCCTTGCCGGCGAGCTTCTTAGCGCTCAGCCCGTCGCTTTCCAGAATCTCCATTGCGTTGCTGCCGTAGCGCTGGGCCATAAATTGAGATTGTCCTCTTGCTTTGGCTATCTCGGAATCAGGATTGTGATGATAATCCGCAAGCATCTGTATGCCCTGTGCCCACGCTTTGGGGCTGGTCACATAGCTCATTGCGTTAGGCAGGTTTGATGCCTGCACAATCATGGTACGGATATTGCCCATTACCTTATTGGCACGTACCCGCTTGTTGAGATTATTCAGGCTGTTCAAGGTCTGGCGGGAAAGTATCTTCTGTACACCGCGGTCTATAACGTGGTCGCTTTTGCCGCTCATGCCGTCCGTCCAGTCCTTAACCCATTCGATAAAGCCTGAGGCGTTCTTTGCGTTGATGGTATCCGCGCTGCCGCGTATCGTCGTTTCCAGTTTGCGATAATAGTTGGTAAGCGGGTCATATGCAAGTTTGTATTCCGCCATGCCGATATAACTCGCCATGGCGTTCGAGGCGCTCTCAAAGTATGCCCCCCGCCCCCGGTGGAACATTGCGCCCCACCAGCGGGATTTGGGTTTTGTCTGGTCGGATACGCCAGCCAGCGCGGGGGATACATCCTCGGTCACGTTTTTGGGCCTGAGGAAGTCGAGCACGCTGTAATCGCTCAGCATTTCCTGCGCGTGGTGGAAATAGTCCTTCCGGGGGATTATCCTTTTGCCTTCATATATGGCCCCGCTGTCTATCGCTGCCCGCTGAGCCTGCGCATTCATTTCCGCTACGCGCAGTTTCTTTTCCAGCTGTACCAGCTCGGTTTTCATGCTGTCTACTTTCGCCTGTTCTGCTGCTATACTGCCCTCGATCTTGGCGAAAGCCTTCGTGTCGGTCCGTTGTTTATTGTTGCGGGTGTCCTGCAGCCGCTGTATGCGGTTCTGTTTTTCGGTTATGGCTCTGGTCATGGCGTCAACCTTGGATTGCGCCACGTCGCGCCGGGATACCGCAGTTTGATATCCTTCCTCGGCATTCTCAAGTATGTTGGGGTAGATGGTCTCCATCATGGAATTGATGCGATTAAGGTAATCTTCGTACACCCGTCTATTGGCCTCGGCGAAGCCCTTAACGTTCTCCCATGTGTCAGGACAATCCCGCTGAAGGTCTGCGAGGGTATATTCTATCATTTTACCGTTCGGCCCCTGATACTGCCCTTCTCCGTAACGCTGGGCAGCTATATCTTCTTTGCTCTTAGGCTTTATGTCATACTTCCGCATGATCTCCTTATAGGATTCTACTGAGGAAGTAAGGGATTTGCCATAATTGCCGCCCGCCTCGTTAAAAGGCTTTTCGAACAGGTTATACAGCGTATTGCGCAGGGCCTTATTATTGCCGGCTACCGTATCGAATACGCGGGAAGGTTCTTTGGTATAAAGGCGTTGCTTGCCGCTGCCGAGCAGGTTCTTTGCCAGTACGCTGAAATCCTCGCTGGTAAAGTCCTCTATGTTTTTCTTTTGAATGTCCTGCAAGGAGGGCATTTCCTCTGAATGCGTATAGTATTCGCGCCCTAAAGCCTTGGTCTCGGCGTTGACCATGTTGAGGTTCTGTGCGGCCTGGCTGAGATTTTTGGCAAAGTTTTGTTCCTTTTCGGATAGGCTAAACTGTTCCTCCGCCTTCGTGGGGTCGTCTGCAATAGCTGCTAACGTTTCCTGTGCAGTGGGCTTGCGTAAATTCGCAAGGTATTCCTTGACGCGAACACTTTCCTGTGATACGGTGTTATTGACATCAGAGGTGCGAGTCGCGGCGGGCACTTCTCGCCCGTTGGAAAGAAGCCCCTCGGTGTCGGAAGCGTCGACCGAGCGAGTCGCGGCAGGCACTTGTCGCCTGTTGGAAAGAAGCTCTTCGACGCTTTTATTATTTCGCGTGTACCTTATGTTCTCATCTCTCAACAGGTCTGCAACGTAAGCAGGATTATAAGCGTCAAACACGGAATTTACGCTGTTGTATGGTTCTATAGCGCCATCTACGTCTATCCTAATGGGGACTATGACGGAATCGCCGTTTTCGGTCTGCCAGTCCGTCCACACAACAACGCTGTTGGTATCCCCTTTAGAAATATGGTCAGTGGTGTTGCCCGTTATTATCATAGGGTCGGCAAGTTGATATGGAAGCTCATCCAGTACACCGCGTCCAAGGTTATGTTTGCCGCCGTCCTTTTTGTCAGCAAAAGCGACCTTTCTCGCAACAGACTGATCCATCTGTAAGACGTTATCGGAATTCATCTGCTCCGCAAGAATGCCGGACGGCTTTCCGATAAGTATCTTCTTGCCAGTCGCAGCGCTTCTGTCCAGAGCCGCGGTTATCTCGTTGATGTATCGCGCAATATTGCTCTTGTCGAGCATATCAAGGCTCTTGGCCGCCTCGCGGGTCGCCGGAGTAACATTGGTAAGATCGTTATCAGTATCAGCCCTTTTCCTGCTGGAAAGCCTCATTCCCTCGGTATTGGCAAGGAACTGCCGGCCTATGCCGCTTTCGCTCGTGTATGCTTTATTGGATAGTCTGTTTGCAACGGTCCCTTTTTCAAGTTCTGCGCCTTCTGACTGAAGTTCCGCCGACAGTTCCTGAATAGCCTGTTTTTTTGCGTCTGCCAGCCTTGCCCTATTTGCTTCGGTCTCGCTCATACCCTGTTCGAGGTATGTGTTTATATCCATGCCCTCTGCTATGGTGTTGGCATAGTCGTTTATGAGGGCCGCCCCCGCGGACTGTGTACTCATCACATCTGCCGCCGCACCCATACCAAAGCCGGACAGGAAGCCGCCCGCACCCGCTTCGAGGACTTGCAGCAGCTTTTCCTCAAGCGCCTTTGTCTTAGCGTCCTTATCGTCAAGGCCCATTTCTTTATACTCAGCCACGGCTTTCTTGAAGTCAGACTGGTTACCCATAACGGCCTCGTTGGCAAGGATATTAGTTATCTCTGTAGCCATTTCCTCGGACGCTTCTATGCCGCCCTGTTTGAGAGCCGCGAGGATAGTACTTTTAGATACGCCGCCGTGAAACAGGTTTTCTATGGAGAACTTTTCAAAGAGTGCCTCCGCTGCGCCGGATACAATGCCAAGCGCCATGGCCTGATCATCTGTCGCGCCGTTGTTCTTCGCGTCTATCATGGTGTCTACGCCGGCGTTGGAGGACATCATTACCTGCATGCCGACAGGCCCGAAGGGAGTCATGGTCATCATATCCGCCATGCTCATGCCGGTCTGGTAGAGAAATGAAGCAATCTTTCCGTTGTTCTTTGCCTCGCCCTCGGTAGTCATGCGGCGGTTGCCGGTTCTGTCGTATGTGTAGTCGCCCTTTGTGGATTCGTACACACCGTTCTCGATCTTTTCGGCTACGGAACTGCGCAAGGTATTGGCGAGGTTGGAGGCATAATATTCGGGCGCGTTGGTGTCTATGGGTTTGCCTGTGGTAAAATCCCATACAGTCTTTATCCCGCCCTGTAAGGCTGTGACAGGCTTTAGCAGGGACGAGGCGATAGATGCACCCACGCCGCCCATTATGCCGTCCTGCGCCGTTTTCTGTGCCGATTCAAGGCGGCTCTGCGTTACCCTTGCGTTCAGAGTAGGGGTTATCGCTTTCAGAAAGGCTTCCGCTTCCTTTTCCTTGCCGTTCTTGGCGAGACGGTTGTATACCTCTGCCTCGTCGTCCGTCATGGCCTTATAGCTATCAGACTGCCACGCAAGGCCGCCGTTCTTTGCGCGTATGCCCGCTTCGTTGCCGCCGCCAGGTATCTGTATCCCGGTTTCCCGTATACTTTTATTTTTCTTTACCGGGAGGGGCTTAGCGCGGGCAGCGTCAATCTTTGATTTCTTGCTTTTATCGTCTTTATACTCCGCAGCGGTTTGTACAAAGCGGCCTATGTCTATTTCGTTTTGTATGTCCCGTTCGTTTAATCGGGCTTGGTTGAGAGTTTCTTTCAGTTCGTTTATTTTTCCGGGCTTGCCGTAGTTTTTTTGATATATGCGGCCCTCATTATAGGCTTTTTCCGCATTTTTTGTTAAGGCACGTGCCTCTTCAATACGCTTCTTTGCATTGGCGTTATACTGGTCGAGCAGGGACTGCGCTGTAGGTTTTGTATAGGTTTTGCCGGTATTCCAGGTGCTGCCCTCGCGCCGGGTAATGCCAAGTGCCTCGTCTTTACGGTCGCGCTGTTCCTCGATGTTGCTCGGTGCAGAGTTATATTTCGTTGTGTTTTTTGTCGTTTGGATATTTCTGTTTATGCCTAATTTAGCGTCCTTTGCCGCCCTTACTTCTGCTTGAGTCTTTGCCATGCGATTTTACCCCTATTTGACCATGCCAGAAATTCTGTTTTTGGTTTCCTTTCCGGTTTTCGGGTTTACCAGAATGCGGCTGGTGCTCTGATCGCCAGGTATATTATTGCCTTTAGTGGTCGCAGACGTTTTATTGCTTCCGCTTCCGCTCTTCCTTCCTGATTTCTTGCTGGACTTCTTAGCGCTTCTATAATAGCCGCCGCCTCCGCCGCCTCCTCCGCCGCTGCTCATGTTGGCGGCGTTCGTGAGGGCCATAAGGTAAGGTATTTTGCTTTCCTCATTCTTGGCGGCGTATTCGGCGTACTTCGCGTCAGCTTCCCTCTGCGCTTCAAGCAGTTTAAGGCTGAGGTCGTTGTTCGCGCTTATCTCCGCGTTATTCTGCTGGGCAAGGGCCTTTCGCATGGCGACGTCCTGCGCTATCCTGCTGGTCTCGGAAGTCCCGCTGCGGGCATAGTCATAGAGGTTGCCGGCCAGTCCCCGCGCCGCAAGCCGCTCATTGTTGCCTATAGCCGACAGGCGGGAGTTTGTATACGCATCATTGCGGGACGTGTTGTACTGATCCTTCAGTTTTGCCGCCTGTGCGGCTATCGAATTCGCCTGTGCGTCATACCCCGCCTGGAGCGCCGCCTTATATGCAGCAAGCTGTTTGTCATAGGTTTGCAGGGCTATGGCGTTTGCATCGGTGCCGGCGGCATATGTGGAGTTGTCAACGGTATGGTTGCCGCCCACGGTGTATGTGCCGCCGCTTATCGGGCTTTGCGGCGTGGTGGGCGTGACGGGTGTAGGAACCTGTGTAGCCACTTTCTTTATGTTTGTTTCGAGCATATTTCCTCCTTATTTGACATAGCCGCCCACGACGTACTGGACTTGTACGCCGTATATGCCAAAGCCCTCATCGAGCGTGTCGTTTTTGAAGATGATCTGTAGGACGATGAATTTCTTGACCTTTTTATTGAACGCGATAACCTGTGGCGTGTCCAGCGTGTTAAAGGTTATGCGTTCAAAGTCGATATCGCTGAAATCCAGTATGTCCATAGCCTTGGAGCGTATCTGAGTATCATGTATGCGGTCAGTAGCCACGAGTATTTTGACCGACGATCTTGTATACGGCTTTATCATCACGCCGCATCCTTTTTTCGTCAGAGACTTCCTGCGGGTGATAGTGCCGTAATTATCCATCTGCGTAGACCAGATAGCAGTAATAGGCTGCCCGTCGTCGTTATATTTGTTCATTTTTCCCCGGTCGGTGTTAAACCGGCATATCTTGCCGTCAGCCGTGCCGAAAAACAGGTTGCCGTCCTGCTCAAAAAATACCCTTGCGGGAATGTTTGTCCAGTAGTACCATTCATACCCATACTGCACATACGAGCCGCTTTCGGAATAGCTTGCGCCGCCGTCCGTCTTTGCGCTCCTGTGCCGGCTGTCAGCCACGAAGCACTTTCCGTTGACGCACAGGATATAATAGCCGTTCCATACTACGGATACGGCTTCATCAAGGCCGCTTTCCTTAGTCAGTTCCGTGTTGACAAAATAGCTTCTGTCCTGTATGTTGCGCTCCAACTGTACGGAGGTCGAGGATATGCCAAAAACCCCCTCCCTTGCCAAGAAGAGCGGGTCATCTCTGAGAGTGTCGAAGGCATACTTGGATATGGCTCCTACGCCCTTTATACCCTGTTTGATGGGGAATATCACCGTTCCGTCCGTCTGCATCTCGGCAGTGCGGAGGAATACTTCCGCATCCTGCTGGTTATCATCCTTGACCACCATGAGGGAATCGTACTGTTTGATATAGCCCATGATAGACGAGGTATCGGCGCCAATCCGGGTGTAACCGGTGTCGGGGAAATATGTAGGATCGTCAAGCCCGGATTGCCAGTCCCAATTTTTATATTCCGGGTTGCCGGAAACGAATACGCGGTTATCGTTGTTGTAGCCGTAATAAGCAAACAGGGTGCATTTGTTCACGCGGTCGGCGTATCCCTCTACCGTGGCGGTGAAATGGATAACCACATTATCAACGCCCTTGCTGTCTGCCGGGGCTTCGGTAAACGTCACTGTTCCGGCGGCAAGGTCTACGGTGTAGTCCGTCGTAGGTGTTTTCAGCGTGCCGCCCACGAGCACCTTTGTTACAGCGGTGATGTTTTGCGTGTCGAGATAGTAGGTCTTATCGTTACCGTTGGAATGGAAAGAGTTTATCCTCCCGTTGGACAGCATATTGACTGCTTCCAGGTGTGTGCCGCCGCCAGTGGGGTCTGCGCCTATGGTGGTAGTCGGAATAAAGGCCGCCGTGTCCTCTACATTCTGCACCGTGTATGCGCCGTTGTTCTCCGTTATAACGCGGTATTTCAGCCCGTCGAGCATATACAGTTTGCCGCCATGGGCAAAGGCCGCGCTTCTCTGATTGTTCATGCCGGAAAACATAAGCGTGACGGTGTTATCATCGTTCCATTTGTAGAGTTTATCCTTAGCGTGAATTATCCTTGCGGTGGCGCCGCTTTTGAACACGCAGTAATATATGCCGTTGATCCGCTCATTTGCCACGGTCAGCAGCGTCCGCCAGCCGGGGCGTTTCTCCGGGAATCCTGCGAGATCGGATATAAGGTTCACGGCATACGGGGAGCGGAAGTCCGCTACCTGTGTAGGGTCGGTGGAGAAATCGACGCCTCTGAATTTGTCGTATGTGCGCTGGTAGGTTTTCGTCGCCGCTATTTTTTTCGGGGTTACAGACTCAGGCATATTAACACGCTCCAAAATTGCAAATTTCTATTGCCTCGCCGGTATTCATGCGGGTCGCTTCCGTGACTGCTGCGAGATATTTGCTGCGGTAGTTCTCAGCCTGGAAGTTATCAAGAGCCTCCTGAAAAAACCAACTCGCCACGCCGTATGGCAGGGCTACTCTGGTAAGCTGCGGGCTGTAGGGTATTTTATCTGTCAGGCTTGTAATATACGGGGCCTCCTTCAGCCTTTCCCTGCCATCGTATTCCCTGATGGAATTCTCGCAGGCCAAAGTTTCCTGAAGCAGTATGTTGATAAAGCCCACCGCAAAGCGCTTAGAATCTTCATCTTCGCCGTCGGTTTCATAAAGGAAGGACGATGCCAGCTCGTATATTTGTTGTCCCGTCATGTGTTCCTCCTGTTAAAAAGGGGCGGTTGCCCGCCTCTATGTTCTTTAGTCCGCGGTGGTATCCAGCCATGCGGGATACATGCCGTTCCTATACGCAACGGCCCTTATTCGGGTGCCGGCGGCGGGATTGGCAAATGCCGCGCTGTAGGTTATGGCGCTGTTGGAGTACATGGGATCGGTGCCGTCCAGAGTGTACTTGATGGTAGCTTCGGAGGTATCAGACGCAAGGGAGGTGGTAGATGCGCCTTTGGTGGCGGTGGGTGCCTTGGCAATATTTGCGGAGGCAGCTCCTACCAGCACACCCTTGGCCCTTGCGCCTACCACAAATGCGTCGTAGATATAACGGCCTTCCAGCAGGTGGCCGGAGATTCCGGGAGGGTTGGTGTGCAGCACGGTATCCGCTACCTTATCGGCCAGTATGGCGCTCCTGCGCTGGAAAGCAAGGTAATATGCACCGGCAGGCATCCAGTCACCGGGTATGCCGACGATATTAAGAGTGCCGAACTTGCCTATTACGCCCTTGAGCAGCAGGCGGTCGGTGATGATGTCGAGGGCATCAAATGCCTGACGGTACTTGGATACCACAGAGTTGGTTATGAGGATAAAGCGATCCTCCAGAGGTATGAATGCGTCGGCGAACTTCGCCTCAACATCTGCGAGATGCTCAATTATGGTGGTCTTGGTGGGCTCGGCGGAGCAGGATACTACGGTTCCGGCGTTGGCGGCCCACTTGCCTATGGCCCACTTATCGATAACAGGGGTGACCTGCTCGTCTACTTCAGCCTTCATCATCTTGCCGGCTTCCTTGAGCATCATCTGCTCGGTGTAGTTGCCCTTATCGATGGTGACGGAAAAGCCCTTGTCCTGAGTGATGGGGCAACGCTGTGTGAAGTCGCCCATCTCGGTAGGGGTGCCGTAGCGGTTGGAAGCAGCCGCCCTGTTGTAGTTGTTCAGAGGGACGGTCACGGGGGTCATTATCTTGATGCTCTCCACGCCGTTCCAGTCATACTCGTTAGAGGTCTTACCCTTAACGAAGGAGGCGTGGGCGTACAGCATCGCCATTTTGTCCGAGTACTTGTCAAAGAGGTTTATATCTGCCATTTTTAACTCCTTATTGATAAATTAAAGACCCAATCCTTCGAGGAATGGGTCCTTGGGTTCTGCGGCCTTGGAGCTGCCCACGGATGGGGCTGCCTGAGCCTTGTTTGTTTTGTTCTTTTGTGTCGTCTCGATTTTCTTCGTGAGCTCCGATACCTGGTTCTGTAGCTCTGCTTTTTCGTGTTTAAGCATCGCTTCCACAGGAGTTAATCCGCTTTCTATGTCTGCAAGGACGTCGGGCGGTATCTGATCCTGTGACCTGATATCGGGGTACTGCCTAGTGAAAGCTAACCATGGGGCAAGCTCTGCTTCCTCGGCAGTGGCTTTCCTTTCCTCCTCGGCGCGTGCCTGTTCTTTTTCAGCATCCTTATATTTCAGCTCAGCCATTTCTTTAGCGGCCTCTTCGCTGATCTCGGGATACTTACTTCGTATGGCCTGCACTTCATCGTTCACGGCCTGCGCATGGCGTGAATTCCGGAGGAAGCGGAGGTATTCAGAGCGATTCATGCCGCTCTTTTCTGCCCAAAAGTCTATCTCTTTGGCTATGTCCTCCATGCCCTTTAAGGGTCTAAGCTGATCAAGTTCATGTTTGATGTGGTCATATTCCATGCCCTTCTGGGCTAAGGTTATGGCCTCTTCCCTGCTCAAACCCTTTTCTTCGCCGAGATGTTTAACCGTGACAAAAGGTGGGTGTCCCTCTTGTTTCTGCTGTTCGGCGGGTTCGCTTTCGGTATTGGAATCCTGTTCCTCTGCTTCGTGGGTGTCCTCAGCTTCGGCAGGTTCTCCGCCAACAGGCTCCTGTTCTTCCGCTTCGTGGGTGTCCTCAGCGTCTGTAAACAGATCGGAGCCGTCTGTTACCTGATATTCTTCCATTGGTTTTTCCTTTCTCCGCTATGGTTGGCGGTGTATATATGCAAAAGACATTACGTCATTTGTCGCGCTTGTCCCATCACTTCGCTCCGTGCCGCTGCCACCTGATTTACAAGTTCCTGCGCGGTTGTGTCGGTGACGGGCATTTCGGTCTCCGGTATACTCGCCGTTTGCTGCATCATAGCCTGCTGCTGAGCGAGTATTTCCTGCTGCTCCTTTATCTTCTCTATGATTTTGTCCTTGTTTCTCAGGTACTTACCGGGTATGGATTCTATGTAGGTGACAGCATCGGTGAGGATTTTCTTGGCAAAAAGGTTATCCATAGTCTGCACCTGCATAAGCTCCGACCAGTAAGAGGACGCGCCCACGTCCACGTTAGTGTCGTAGTTGATATGCTCGTATTCGCCAAAGTCGTACTCTATCTCGGTTATGGTCTCCATAGCCGGCTGCCCGGTCACGGGATCAATAACAGGCCGGCCCATTTCGTCCGTTGCAGGGCAGACGATTTCCTCTTCAAGAGAAACTCGGCGGATCCCATAGTACGCCCGCATGATGTCCATGATGATGCGGACGCCATCCTCTACAAATTGGTACTCGTTCAGTTTTTGGAGCTCCAGCGGCATGGATGAGGCCTGTTGCACTGCGATAATGGCCGATGTATTGTCCGGCTTGACGTTGCCCAGAGCAGCGTCAGAGGCACCCATAAAATCGCGGGTCATGGTAACGATCCGCTCTATGACGTCCATGACCTGGTGGGATACATCACCGCCGCGTATGGCAGTCACATAATCCTGTACCCTTGAGCCGCTCAGGTTGTCCGCCTTTATGACCTCGCCCGGACGGTTGGTCCAGTTTTTTATCTTCTGGCTGTCTATGACTATCTTCGGGAAGGCATTCATGCTTACGGAGCGGATATACATCGCGAACATGCGGTTGACCTCGATTTGATTAGGGATGAGGCCAGTAAGCATGGCCTGTCCGTGATACGAAGAATCGACCTCGTCCCAGCTCATCCATGTTATAGGGTACATGGTCGCTCCGGTCTTGGTAGGCTTGCGCATAACAGTCTTTTCGGTAGTCGCAGTCCACATGAGGTGCTTGTCCTCTATCCAAAACTTCGTGAGTTTTGTTGCCAGTATGGTTTCACCGCCTTCTTCCCGTTGGCATTCGTCGCTGTCCGGGGTGATTTGTTCTATGTCCTCTCGGGACATGCCGTATTCTCTTCCCTCGTCCCTTAGCTCGCCCACGGTCTTGCGCTGGCATATTATGATATAAGGCTGGGTTTGCACGTCACGGTTGTAGGGATTGCCGAATATGACGTTGATATTTTTTAGTATCTCTGCGGCTATATCGCCCTTAGCGTCCTGGCCCGTCTCTATATCGGGATCAAAGCGGAAGTATATGCAGGCGTCGCCGTCTACCGCACTGTCTCTGACGCAGCGCCGGAGCAAGGTTTTGTATTTGGTAAGCTCGAATACCCTTTCTATTTGCCGCCCTATGGCTTTGGCGTACATCTGCTTTTCATCGTCCCGCTCGTGAGGTGTGATAGATACAGCTATGTCGTTTGAGGTGATAGTAGCCACAACAAAGGTAACGACGCGCTTTAAAAAATTCAGCACCGGCTTGGGCAAGTCGGGCGCATTCAGCCCTTCCCACTGGCGCCCTAAGAAGAAATTCTCATTCTTTTTGACGTTGCTAAAAAGTTTGATAGCCTCCTTGTATTGCCTGCCCTTCTGGTACTCCTGCCATATGTCCTGTGGTTCCGTCTTAATCTTCATCCTGTGGGTCTCCTGTATAATTCATGAGGTTGTATAGCTGCTTGCTGATCTTCTCGGCACGCTCCCGTTCTGTGTCGTGGTATTTCACGGTCAGGTCGTTGTCTGCAGCAGGCTTTTCCTTTTTCGTGGTACGGCTGCCCACGTAAAGGCCGCCTATAAACAAAAAAACGCCTATTACAGCGCCTATGATGTATTCCATCGTTATCCTCCGTAGTCAAAAAAGTCGTCTATCTGCTCGTCATAGGTCTTGGGCTCATCATAGTCCGGTGTCGCGGGTATGGCAGCCGGGCTGGGTCTGCCGTCCAAGAGATAACGCAATGCGTCGTTCATGTGGGTCATATCGTGGGGTTCCTTCGCACAGTCGTTAGGGTTCTTTTCGTCGTGCTGTATGGCCGGTATGCAGCGTATCAGTTCGTGACAGTTCTCAAATATTTGCAGTCTTGGTTTCTTTCCTCCTGTGCCGTCAGGTACAGGATGGAGCCACTGTGCCATATTAAGCCAGCCGTCTTCGCGGCTGTTTTGTACCTTGGTTATCCGTAGACCGGCGTTGTAAAACATCTCTGCCTGGCTTAGTCCCGTGGCTCGGTTCTTGGCCCACATGTCAAAAGGGGCGAAAGTGGCGGTTATTTCGCTTTCGTCCGGTGTATGGTCTAATATCGTCTTGGCCGCCTGGTCTATCAGCATGTTGGATTTATGGTACTCGTTGTATATATAGCAGTTGCCAAGCTCATCAAAGGCCGCCCAAACACAGGCAAGCATATCCAAGCCGTAGTCAAATGCCCTATATTTCTGCCAGTGGTCAGGTATTTTAAATGGGTGTATAACGTGGGCATCTCTTCGAAATTCGGTAAAATACTGCCCTACAAACAGATCCCAGTCGCCGTCAAGGTGCGCCCGTCGCATTTCCTCGGGCATGTTCTCAAGCTGCCTTTTGTAGTCTGGGTCGCGCTGCATGAGGACGTAATTGTCATCCACCTTTGCTGCGATAAATACATAGTCCTCAGGCCGCTCACTCTGCTGGTAATCGCGGTCGATAAACAGTCTTTTTACCCACCGATGGCCTACGCCACCAGGATTACAGGTATAGTACATGCGCGTGGGATATCCGGGGCCTGATGGACGATTGGAAGATACAATCCACAGCATTTGCTGCTCGGTAAACTGTGTAGCCTCCTCCATGCCGATGATATCGTATGCCTGGCCCTGATAGTTGAGTGTGTCCACCTCTGCCGCGCAATAGCCGCACACAATACGGGAGCCATTGTAAAACTCAAATACCTTGTCCTGCACCCTGTATCGCGCTATGCCGCGCAGGGTCTTGAGCATAGGGATTATGTGGTTTTCTCTTAGCTGCGGCATGGTACGGCGCAGCAGGAGTATCTGTATGCCGGGATATTTTACGGCCAGCATGATAAATTTAGTGCGCATGCCCCAACTTTTCCCGCCGCCTCTCGCGCCGCCATATGCTATATGCCGGGCGCGGGCCTTGAAAAATTCGAGCTGCTTAGGATTGGGCGGAAGGCCTAATGATATATTTACCCCATAAGTTCATCGTCAAAGCCGAAGGACAGGCCACCCGCCAGTGTGCTTTCAACTTCCTGCTTATCCTTCTGGTCGAGGTAGTTTTTGCCGAGAAATATAGCCATGTTTGCGTTTTTTTCGGCGAGGGCAAACTGTTTCCGCCTGAGACTCATTTTGCCCTTAACCTGTCCCTCCCGCTTGGCTGCCTGAAAGGCAGCGTTGTTATTGTCATTTGTGATGAGATCAACGCCCACGCCCAGCACATCCGCTATCTCCTCGTTGGTACACATGATCTCGGCCATGCGCTTTATCACAGCCGCACCTCGTTCGTTGAGCAGCATTCGGGGCCGGCCACCGGTTTCTTCCTCGTCGAAAAACGGGTTCTTGTCTTTACCGCTCTTCACGTGCCGCTCACCTCCTTTACGCTAAAAGCTTGTCTATGGCGCTGGCCAACTTCTGAAGCTCGTCCGCCGTTAGCTCAGTTACATCCTTCTGATACATGTTCCTACAGGCTTGGTCTATGATGTCCTTATCCTTGCACATGGTGTATATGCTCTTCAATAATGCGTTCTGCCGGGGGCTTTTTGCCTCCGGCTTATCTTCCATGCCATGTGGTATGTTGAAAGTTTGGAGCAGTGCGTACTTATGGGCATTGGTCATGGCCGCCCCGAGACTGTCACCGCTGCCGGTGCTGGCTACTATGGCGTAATCCTCCGGATCGTCTATGTTCTGTACCCTGTAGGTTATATCCACGTCAGCATATACTCCATGCTCCCGGTGGATAGTGATGGGGTACAAAAGCAATCCATATTTGATGAGTGCTGCTCTTACGGCGCTGGTGGCACTCTCGTCCGTCAGTATCCAGTACTCGCCCTGATCGCTATCCCGCCGGAGGTACGGTATCTCCTCCATAACTGCGGACATGCGCTTGTATACGTTATCCATCTATTGCCTCCCGCAGTAGTTTGAGTAGTGAGGTACGTCCGGGCCTGCCGAAAGTTTTCGCCTCTTTCTCCATGCGCTCAATTTCGTTTATGGCGCACTCCCGGCACATGGGCAACCTGCCCGGCTCCTCCTTACCGCATAAGGGGCATATGTTTATCTCGTGGTACTCGAGATGTCCGCACTCCGGGCAGCCCGTCAGGGTTTCGTCCGATATGAGAGGGTCCGTACCCTCCCAAGGCGCCGCGAACACCGCCCTGCATTTATCGCATCTGTACACCTTTTCGCCCGTCCTTCCTTTTTGGTCACACGATAAAGGGGGGTGATGTCACTCACTTCCTCGCCTTATACTTACAGATTTTATTTTTACAGTTTCTTTTGTGAGCGTCCCACTCCTTGCATTCCTTTCAGGTCTTGGGAGTTTGTGTCCAAACCATAGTATACTGCATAGCTAACTCCGTTTTTTGTATAAAAATAGAGCCGATTATTCATCAGCTCTTCTGTTCCCACCTCTTGGGACTATACATAGTATACCACAGATTTTGGCTGCACTACTGACACGTTTCGGCGAAATTTATGTTCTGAGCCCTCTATGCTCCGCGAAGAGGTTCCGTGCAAGGGAAAGCCAGCGGTAGATAGTCCGGGGGTCGGCAGACAGCTCAGTGCTGGCGATTTCAACCCGCTGGTGTATCTCTCCCCGCCCTACAGGCCGATCAGGGGTTATCATATACACTGCCTTCACTGCCTTTATGGCTACCCTGCCCCTCATTTTCTCCAGAGTCTCAAGAGCAAACTCCGCCGATTCCAGGTCGAGTATGGTTGCCCTGGCATCGTCAAGCGCTTTTTGCGCGCGCATAATGGCTGCCTCTGTAGGAGCAGATACGCTTCCACTGCGGCTCTCGCTATTTGAAATATCCTCTATGGCCTGGTTCCATATCCTGCTTCGGTACTTCTCTGCGCTTCCCTCCAGTGCCAGAAGGCGAAAAGCTTCGGTGGCATAATCGCGGTAATGGGTCTTTATCATGGCTCTGCCCCCTTTTCTCTGCTTCCGTCCATTCTGATATCCCCATCAAGATATTTCTCTATCACCGCCGCCGCGCAGGGCCAGCCGTAGCAGACACAGCAGTAGTACCCTTGCTTTGCCGCAGCTGCCATAAACTCATTCTGTTCAGCTTCGACCGAGCCGTCGCCTACCTTTAGCTCAAGGTACAGGCCATGATAGCCGCCCCTGGCCACCGGAATAAAAACATCAGGAACGCCGGCGCGGACGCCCTGCCCCTTCAGCTTCGCCGCGGCGCCCTTGCTGCGCGGGCCGCCGTTGGGTATATGGTGATACAGCTCCAGCTCAGGATGCCGCCCACGCATCATGCGTGCCCAGTTGGTAAGCGCCTCCTGGTGCTGCTCTTCCCTACCCACAGCCTTTTCCCGCGGGCGGTACACGGGCACTCCCGCCCGGTTCAGTCTCTCGGTGTATTCGCTCATCTTTTCACCCTCCCTTTAGTTTCGTCGTTTCTCTGGTCTCTCGCCAGCATTATGCTTATATACGCGCCGCTGACAAAGCTGTTTGTCCTGACGCGTACATCCTGCTCTGGATCGTACAGGAAATATCCGGGGTAAGCCTTCAGCAGCTCCCGGGCTGCATATTTGTCATGCTGTATCGCCCTTACCGTACTGCGGGTCACCTTGTGGTCATATACCTTGACAGTGGGTTGCTTGAGATTCTTGGAGCCCCACCATCTGCGCCGCCCCTTGGGATTCTTCGAGAGATACTGTCCCATAGCCTCAAGGCCGTATTCGTTGGGCTGAAGGCGATCCGCGTTGGCATAGCCGAAGTGCCACAGGCTTTCACAGGTGTCGCGGTCTATGCCGCTTTCAAGGATGACGTGCAGATGAAGGCGCTTAGTGTTTTCCGTGCCCTCTTCCGCGACTATCATGTACTTGCCGGAGGCCAGCCCTGCCTTTTTCCTGCGCCGCTGCCATCTGGCTATGTAATTCCGTGCGTCCCGCTGTATCTCTTCCATGACAGGCAAGCGACCGTTCCTACTTTCATATGTCAACGTTACATGCAGGCCGCCTGCAGTTCCGGGGCCGAAATTTTCATTGACGAGCCGCACGAAGCGTTTGCGGCTGTTGCGCTCGTTATATCTCTTCTGTGCCGCCCGGCTTTCCCTGAGTCTGGACGCCTTAACCCCGCACTTGGGCCGTGTATCCCAATATGGGTATACCTCCAGCTCCAATATATTGCCGCTGCGAATCTCCTTCACGCGATAACCTGACAGCTTTGGGGTTCTGCCTGGCGTACTCTGTTCTGCATCATAAAAGTCCGGGTCTGTTATGATCCACTTCGTTTTCCGTCCTTTGCCCATAGCTCGATACCTCCTGCTTATCCAACATCGGCATTTAGGGGCTGACAACCCCGGCCCACATAGTGGGCGCGGGCTGGCAATAGCATAATGGCGCTCGCTTATGTCAAGGGCTTTCGCGGCATAAAAGCCAACCTGCGGGCTGGCATTTATTCCACGGTCCCTTGACAACGCTTCACGCAATCGGGCGATGCTGCTATGGCCTTTTGCCGGGGACGGTACTTTGCTCAAGGTCTAACCCTAATGCAGTTGCCGCCACCCCGTAAAGGAGAACCGGGTAATGCCGTACCCGGCAAAAGGTCATGCTCGGTTTCTTACTACTCATTACAAGCCCGAAAAGAGCTTGTCCGCCGCCTATTGGTATGCCTGCCCGATTCACCGGGCAGGCTTTAAACTGTGCATATTCTCTTGTTTTTTGGGACTGCGGAAAATGAATATTTGCTCCACCCCGGCGCGCCCGCCGCACTCCATGAATTTATCCGCTTCCAGTATGGGCAACTCCCGCCCATCTACCCTGACGCGGCAATCGCCGCGGTTCTGTCTGTACGCCTTCTCCGCTGCTTTCTTGTCAGTTGTGGTCAGCAGTACCGTCTCTTTTCCCGATCTGCGAATGAATACCTCATATGTGATAAGCGTTTTTTTCTTGCGCGCCATACCGCACTCCCTCCTCAGCCGTTGTGCGCAGCGGACACCAGCTCGGCCTTCCTCCGTACACACCAATCCGCTTCCCGGGTGTCCATCCGCCCTTCGCCCTGCACAGCGCCTTGTCGCATTGGCTGTCCATACTATTTATATAGAATGGACACTCCCGGCAGTTCTTTGGGATACGGCGCATTTGGGTCTTTATCACTATTGGCATGGCCTACACCTCCGTTCCCGCTATTACCGCCTGGCAGCAGCTTCGCGCCGCCGCCCGCATCTTTCCCGCTATTTCGGATGCGCCGGAATCCTCCGCCCTCGCTATGCACTCCAGCATTTTGTTAGCGCTGTCCTGCATACTCTCAAAATGCACCTTGAACACCGCCATATCCGAGTTTGCCATCGCCAGCCGGCGCCTCAACTCTTCCGTCTGCTTGGTAAGCGCGGCCCGTTCCTGCTCCGCTATCTGGGTCGTCTGCTCGTATGCCGCTCTTTCCGCTTCCGCCTTCCTTATAGCCTCCATCTTTTCTTCGGCGGCCTGCTTCGCCTTGGCCTCCGCTTCTTCTATCTGCTTCCTGAGTTTCTTTGCTTCCGCCTCACGGGCCTTATCCGCCCCCTCCTTCCGGGCCGCTTCCAGCTCCTTCGGGTCCGCGCTCCGCAGCTTGTCCTCCAGCTCCCGCAGTTTGCCCTTAAGCTCCGCCACCACCGTAAGCGCGTTTTCCGCCCTGGCGGCCGCGTCGTGAAGCTCCTGCTGAGCTTTAGCCATATCGGTATCGTATACGCACTGCTGCTCGCTGAGCTGTTCTTCCATCTCCTGCCTGGCTGTCTTGGCCTCGTTCTCCCAGTAGTCCCGCTCCTTCTCCGCCGCCTTCTGCGCTTTTATGGCCTCGTCCAGCTGGCGGACCGACATATCCGCAACGTCATTTTGAGCTACAAATTCCTCGCGCTCGGCAGCAGGTAAAGTCAGCAGTTTCAAAGCTTTTTGCGAACCCAAAAGCGCAAACGTCTGCGCATTTGAGGAATACTCTTTGGCGAGCTGCATCATGGTCTGGGCGGTGCGCACGGATACGTCCACACGCTCCTTAAGGTAGTCCAGCCATTCGCCGTGATCCAGCTGGGCCTTGACCTCTATTAGCCGCTTGCCTATCTCGAGGATGGCCTCGCCCGCCTGGTTTTTGTACAGCAGTATTTCCGTGGTTATGGTATTGATGTCCCGCGGCATATCCGAGAGCAGTTCCTCATATTCAACGTCGATGATCTCTTTTGTTTCTTCCATCATGCCCTCCTTACGCTATCTTTTTCTTCTTTACCCCGCCCTTGGCTACCACTTCGGTAAGCCAACTGTTCACAAAGGCTTCGATACCCGCATCCTCTGTATAAGGCGCGTTGTTTTTCGTCCGGCACTGTATGAGTTTTTTGCCCTGCAGCTCCAAGGTATAATAGGGCCTGTCAGGTTCCTCCGCCAGCCGGATGAAAAATATCGCGGTTTTGCCCTCCGCCATGCGCAGGGCATAGCCGCCCACGCAGTGGTGCAGTGCCTGCCCCTCGGCTATTAATTCCTCTTGGGAGGCCGCCGGGCGTATGGTGTATCCGCCGCTCTCCCAGACAAATTTTTGCAGCTTCTCCACGGCATGGGCAAATTGTTCCTGCGCGATCCTATCTTTCTCATACCGCATCTGCATCGCCGCGGCGGCGTGGGATGCCCGCAGGTCGCGGGGAAACATCACCTGCTCGCTGTAGAGGTCCATGCGCAGCTGCTCGCACTCGCCTATGTAGTCCATATACAGCCGCTCAAGGCCGTGCTGCACCGCCTCGGTCTGCTCCGCAAGGTATTTCAATATGCGGTGCAGCGTGGCATATTTTGTTGCGGGGGATATAGCCGCATAGTCAATGTCGAGATTCAGCATCTCAGATATGTCCCGCTCCGCGACCGTGCCATTTTGGCACAGCCGCCACAGGACGCCCGCCCGGCCTATATCCGTCATGTGCCATTCCCCCGGCTGCATCAGCTGAAGCAGGCGCAGCGGGAAGCGGAAGCATTCGCCGAGCTTATTGCGCTTCCAGCGTATCAGATCCCTTTCGCCGTTTCTCACCCCGTTTACCTTTTCAACTACCAGCCAGTAAAACCGCCGCTTTATGAGATATTCCATTACAGGGTAGCGGGCCCAGTCCAATAAATACTTAATGATGTTCACGCCCAGCCCGGCGGCGTCCCCCGCTTCGTAATACAGTTCCGGCGTGGCGTACTGGAGATGCGTTCCCGCAACCGCCGCAGGCAGGCTCGCGTCGTAGAATTTATAACGGCCATCGTATATGTCGGATACATTTCTGTACCGTTTCCATTCTCCCAACGGCAAGCGTATGGCCTGCATATAGAAGTTTTCCTTATATTCGTGCTGCCATTTGGCGGTGTGCCGCTCACGGATAGCGTACCGTGCCACCTCCTGAAGCCATTCCTCCGGGCTCTCATATCGTGCGGAAGGGTCACGCTTTAAATGCCACAACCTTATAAATGTAGTCCTTCCGTCCGCGCCGAGTTGAGCCGCCGCAACATTATCCACAAATTCGGCCCTCCACGCCGCCCCGTCCTTCAGGAAGCAGTCCACCTTCGCCCCGCAGCTGGGGCATGTAGTAAGGTAGTATTGAGTGAACTTTCCTCTTACCTCTCTGCCGCAGGAATAACACAGGCCCCTGGTATTGCCACGCTTATATATGATGGTGTTGTCCCGGTCTATGACCTCCCGGCGCACCCAGCGTATAAAGCCTTCCGGCAGTTCTTCCGGACAAAGCTGCCAGTCGCAGTCAAGCAGTTCGCCACGCATTTCCATATCCCGCTGCTTCGCTGCAGCCTCGGTCTTCCTGATCCATGTATCGAGGTTATCGAGATAATGATTCTGCGTCACTTTGTCGCCCAGCCACGAGGCCAGCAGCTTTTCCTCCCGCTCAGATATATCGGGATAGCAGGTTGTCAGGTTTATTGCGGTGTTCTCCCGTATTGCCGCCGAGCGGACGGGACGGCCGGATATTTTCATATATGCCACGCAGTCCTGCCGCTTCTTAGAGCAGACCATCCGCACCATTTCTTCCTTTATCTGCCGCCAGCACCGCTGCTCGATATTCCGCTGCAGCGTCACCACCAGCAGCCTTTCATGATCCACAACCGGCGTATTAACGATGACGCGCACGTTTAACAGCGCATTCTTGTTTTCATATGGCTCTGGCCACGGCATCTTCCTGATTTGCTTTGGTATCTTGAGCATGGCTTCTCCTTTAGAAGAAGTCGCCGAAATCTACGTTGACTATCTTACGGCTCTGCAGCTCCGAAGCCGGTAGCGGGGTGACGGGCTCCATGCTGTCTATGCCGAAATACCTGTCCACAATGGCATACACCTCATCATCTCGCATTACGGCAACACTGCCCTGCTTGCGCGCTTTGGCAGTCTCCATTACCTTGTCCATAGCGTCCTTGAGGGTCCTGTCTTTTTTGAGCACCGCTTCTGCCGCCGCTACGTTGCCGCAGCGGTCTATAACATGCTGCCCTATTGCTTCAAGGTACAGGTCGTCGGGCTTTGCCTGCATCTCGGTGTTAATTTTGATGATCGCTTCCTGTATAGCGTTCATATGCCTTACCTCCTTTATTTCACTTTAAGTTTCTTGGCTCACGTTAAAGTTCTGGCTCCGGGTTATCCGGAGCTGCCCCTTGCTGGTGAGCTTTATCTTGGCGGTTATGCCGTCGCTGTCATCCACGGTTATGTGGTTCGCATCGCCGTCATATACCAGTGCAGCCGCCTCGTACACATAATCGCGCACATTTTCATTCATCACCGCAAGCCCTGACTCTTTCGCCGGCGGCCCAAACAGCGCGTCAATTATCTCTCGCGCGTTTTCAAGCGTTATCTTCCGCATTGCCGCCGCATCCTCCCGCCGCTGTTCAGCTTCCGCATACTTCTTGCTGTCCAGGCAACCACAGAACCGTGAGGCCAAATAATCAGCATCCCTGTCCTTATGGTTTTCGAAGCCGCGCAGCCACTGTACATTCACCATCTGCCCGCAAAAGCGGCATATGCCGGTCTCGCCGCCGGCTATATTGGGTTTTTCTTCCATGTTGCAGCCCTCTTTTTTCATATATTCATCACCCTGGCGATCCAGCGCAGGAAGCACCGAAAGCCACGGGAATGTTCGCTTAAAAATTCAAAGGCGCAGAACATCAGGCACATGCCCATGGGGTATGCCGCCAGCAGCAGAGCCACTTTCAGATATTCCATTGCCAATTCAAGGGTCATATGCGTTTCCTCCCCGCCTTTTTGCTGATGTGTTCCGTCCTTACATACAGGTTGATACTGCTGCTGTTGCCTTCGATACCGATTACCTCCGCATCCAGCAGCGGGCCTACGGTATCGTTCCGCCGGCGGGCGGTGTTCTCCCCCGGGGCAAGGTCCAGTACCATGCGCCCGAAGGGGGACTCATACAGCCGCACCCGCTGGGAGTTCATCAGGGTTATACGTGATATTACATCGCGTACCAACAGCATGGGCTTGTCCTCCTGTTCTGTCTGATACCCCGGGAGCTTGGGCCATCGGCAAATGCCCTCCTTCCCGGACGCACTGGGCCTGAATCCTATTTATGCTCGCCCAGCCGAGACCGCTAACGTGCTTGTGGTTATTCTTTATCAGGTCATATGGATCACCTCCGAGTCGAAAGGAGAAGGTAAGGGGCGGCGTTATGTGCAGTTTGCGGTATTGATCTAAAAACAGGAGGTAAGGAAGAATTTGCCCGCGCCCATCAGCCCGGCGGCGCAGGCTGTTTTGTGCCGCCCCTCGCCTTATCCTTTCGGCTGTGTTACGTCAACGGAGCCCGGGCGCTTGCGAGCTCCCCCGCATTGCGCCGCTGCATGGTTTTACGGGCCTCGTCCTGTGCAGCAATTCGGCCTACACGGCGCAGAGCCTCGGCAGCCTTCTCCGGAGTGAGCAGATCGTCATCGTGGTCAACTATGGTGGTGTTGCCTATTTTGTATGTCCTCACGATTGCCATGTTCTTCACCTCCGTTAAATGCTTATGCCGCCGGTGCTTGTACCTGTCTATTGCGTTCCGTTTTCTTTAAACATGTATTCCGTGGTTTTAATAGCCATTTCCAGTTCCAGTAGCATTGCTTCTTTGTTTTGTTTCGGATAGCCGGGGTCATTTTCGCCGTACCAGGGATTGAGAATATAACTGCCATTTTCTACGCCCATTTTCAGTTGCCTGAGGAAATTAAGCATTTCTTCTTTGGTAAAAAGTCGCATCTTATGGTCTCACCTCTGTATCCGGTAAAATCTCGGTGTGGAAAAACAGCTTGGAATGGTATGGGTCTGTATGAGTTCCAGTTATGTCCTCCACCACGTACATGGTGTAATCGTTGAGGTAAACACATGTTGCATTTATGCAACGTTTGAAGCAAAAAAAATTCTAACCATTTCAGGGTTCTCAATCGATTCCCCGCTGAAATGGAAGAATCTCTGTATTTCGTTTATTGTAAATTCCAAGTTGCCCTTACGCTTTCTGTAGAGCGTCGAGGCCTCCATGCCCATGGCCTTTGCAACAGCGCACAATTTGAATCCGCGATGTCTGCAATAATCGCAAAACGCCGTATCGTTAAACATCTGTTTTCGCCTCCGTTTTTTCTTGTTGCCTTTATGCAACATCATAGTACCATTTATATCGCTCATTGTCAACACCTTTTTGCAACATTTATGTTGCTATTTTGCATCAGTTGTGTTATTGTATTCTTAGAGGAGAATGGTATATGGAAATCAATGAATTAATTAAGAAACTGCGAACCGATGCTGGCAAGTCTTTAGAAGATGTTGCCAACGAAGTCGGTGTATCTCGTGCCACTGTTATGAGGTGGGAAAGTGGCTATATAAAAAATATGCGGCGTGATAAATTGGTGTCTCTTGCGCGAGCGTTGAATACAACTCCTGTTGTGCTTATGGGATTAGTCCCGTATGATCCAGACGCAAAGCCTACTCGCGACAGCGTTATCTCAAAATTAGAAAGCATTCTCGTTGAGGCCGGTTATTTAAAACCGGGAGAGCAGCTCACTCCGGAGTTATTGAACAGCATTAGTGTCGCGCTCGAAACAGCAATCGAGATTTACCGCAAAAATCATGAGTAGTTTGTCTACTTCCCTGTTTGTAGCGCAAATTTCCAATATCCTGTCTATTATGTCCATTGCTTACCTCCGAACACTTGTTCTTTTTCTCAATAATAACATATACAGAATAAAAAGAAAGGGGGAATTTGTTCAAAAGTACCGTAATAGGGATTGTGCTCGATGATGTTGCACAAAACGTGTATTAGATTTGTCTGACCGACAGGCGGGCTGGCTATAGGCCGCGAATGTCGGTTCTGGGTTTATAAATCGACATTGACATGGGAGGATATTATGGGACAGGTTTTAAAAATCATCTTTATGCTTATACCGATACTGTTTGGACGGATTTATGCGGGATGGCCAATATGGCTTAATACCATCTTGTTCCTCGCTATGTTATTTATACCGTTCTTTGGTTTTATAATTGAAGGCGCTGCGTGGATTTTTGCTCTCATTGAGGTAGCGAAAGCTCCTTTCACCTTAGTGTCCTTGCTCTTTTACATATTATTTTTATTTTATGTATATTCCGTTGTTGTGGCCTTGAAGGAGCGGTGATATGAAGCGGATTGTTTTTATTGTTGTAATAGTTGCTTTGTCGGCTATGGGTTGTATGGGTCCGGGAGAGGAATCGATGATTAAGCAGGCCGAGGAACGGCAGGAAAAGCAATCGGCTTATTACGAGGGATACTGGGAAGGTTATGATGCTGCCCGACGGGAAATCACGTCTGGCTATAGTGACGGCTATGACGAAGGATACGAAGAGGGATACGAAGAAGCTAAAAGGCGGTTTTATGATTCCGGTTATGTGGATGGTCACCATGCCGGTTATGATGATGGATGGACAGCAAGAGACGAAGGCCGCGAATACGAGAACGACTTCGAATTATAAAAGAATCCCCCCGGCGTTGGTACACCAAGGGCGGCGGTATGCGGTTTACAATTTCAGAATACTGTTTGGAGGGTTTTTTATGGATAATCAGCAATTAGAGAAATATAACGAACAAACCTTTGAAAGGATTAAGCACATAGATGATAACGGTCAAGAGTTCTGGTACGCGCGTGAACTTGCTAAAATTCTTGAATACTTAGATTGGCGAAATTTTGAAAATGCTATTTTTAAAGCTATGGAAGCATGTGAGAACAGCAAAAATGAAATTGTCAATAACTTTGGTGAGATCACCAGCATAATAAAATTCGGAAAAAACGCCCAACGAGAGATTAAAGACTATAAGCTTTCCCGATATGCCTGTTATTTAATCGTAATGAATGGGGATCCGCGGAAAGAGGTCATTGCCGTTGGCCAAACCTATTTCGCCGTAAAGGCACGCCAGCAAGAACTTATAGACCGCTATGATGAACTTACAGAAGAGCAAAAGAGGTTGGCTATTCGCTATGAAATGAAACAGCATAATACCTCACTGGCCGAAGCCGCTCACGATGCGGGTGTCATAGAAAAGCGGGATTATGCAGTATTTCAAAACAAAGGTTATCAAGGTCTGTATGGCGGTTTAGGGGTTAAAGAAATTCATGCCAAAAAGGGACTAAAGAAAAGCCAGAAGATACTTGACCACATGGGCAGCACCGAACTTGCTGCCAATCTCTTCCGTGCCACACAAACGGAAGAGAAACTGCGTCGCGATAGCATACAGGGAAAAGCCGCCGCCAATCAAACGCACTATGAAGTTGGTAAAAAGGTTCGTGAAACCATTGCCGAATTAGGCGGTACCATGCCCGAAGATTTGCCCACCCCAGAAAAAAGCATAAAACAGATAGAAAAAGAGCATAAGAAAGCTTCTATTGAAATTGATGAATAGTAAAGCGATTGCATCTATCATTGGTTAGCTTGCTTATAGTTTATAAGCATTTGAGGTGATTTTTGTGTACTGCATTTATTTAAGAAAATCCCGTGCCGATATGGAGGCCGAGGCCAGAGGCGAAGGTGAGACTCTCGCCAGGCATAAGCGTATCCTTACCGAGCTGGCACAGCGGCGGGATCTGGAGATAGGTGAGATATACCAGGAGGTAGTATCCGGCGAATCACTCGCCGCGCGAGCTGAAGCCCAGCGTATGCTGTCTGACGTGCAGGCCGGCATGTGGGAGGGCGTACTTGTGATGGAGATAGAGCGATTAGCCCGCGGCGATACCATCGACCAAGGCATAGTGATGAACACCATCAAGTATTCAGGCACCAAGATAATCACACCCACCAAAACCTACGACCCCAATAACGAATTTGACGAAGAGTATGTGGAATTCTCCCTGTTCATGAGCCGCAGGGAATATAAAACCATAGCCCGCCGCATGAACGCCGGACGCATAGCCTCCGTAAAGGAAGGCAATTATATAGGCTCTCGCCCTCCCTATGGCTACGATAAGGTCAAGGACGACAAATCCTTTACCCTTGCCCCGAACCCCGCCGAATCCGATATCGTGCGCAGCATATTCAGTTGGTACGTCCACGGCTGCATAAATGAAAATGGCGAACTTGAGCGAATTGGAATATCCAAGATCGCTCGCAAGCTGAACGATATGCACGCCCCAACCCGCAAGGGCGGCGCCTGGGTAACGGCCACCATACGGGATATGATAAAAAATCCGGTATACATTGGTAAGATACGTTGGAACTGGCGCAAGGGAGTAACGCAGTTTAAGGACGGTAAAAAGACCGTTGCCCGCCCGCACAGCCCGGAAGATTCCTGGCTGCTTGTAGATGGCCGGCACGTACCGCTCGTAGATGAAGATACATGGAATGCCGCTCAATCCATTATAGCTGACAATCGCCCCGCCACCGTTCCCGGCAACCGCGAAATGCAGAATCCCCTTGCCGGCCTTATGGTATGTGGCAAGTGCGGCCGCAAGATGGTCAGGCGTCCATATAGCAACCGTGAACAGCCTCCCTCCCTTATCTGCTCCTGCAATGCCTGCGATAACGTCAGCGCTGCGCTGCACCTGGTAGAGGAGCGCATAATCGAGGCGCTGGCTTTCTGGCTAAAGAACAACGCCATCAAATACGAAAGCGCTAAGCCTGCGGCCACCGATGAAGAGCAGGCCGCCATAAGCATCTTAAATGCGGAAATCACCGAGCTGGAGAAGCAGCGCAAGAATCTCTTCGGTTTTCTTGAGCGCGGCATATACTCTGAGGCGGAATTCCGTGAGCGCCGGGCAGACATCGATGCTCAGATAACTGCTCTGCGTGAAGATGTAAAGACACTGGGAGATAAGATAATATTAAAAGAGACCTACAACGAAGCTATTCGCAATGAGGTCCCGAAGATACGCACCGTAGTGGAGACCTACTCCAGCCTAAGCTCTGCCAGGGCTAAGAACGATATGCTCAAGGAAGTGCTTTCAAAGGTAGTATATACAAGAGACAAGGGTGGGCGCTGGTCCGGCCTGTGCGATAACTTCGTTCTCGACCTTTACCATAAGATACCCACACCTTCCCCTGAACTGCTGCAGAGATGGGATAATCATATCCAAGTTGTGGGTACAGACGAAATCGCCCACTGGGAAATGATAGGAACCATGATCCATCAGTGCCTGCGCGATGCTACACTAAAGGACATTGAAGCCGCGGGACTAATGGGTTACTACACCATGCACTCCAAGGGCGTATACCCTGCCGACCCCAACGGTGTTCCCTTCACTGCGGCCTATTTGCAGTGCACAGGCGACCCAATAGCCGATATTACTGAGGACATGGCAGCAGATGCTGCTATGTCAAAAAGGCAACATTTTGCGCAAAAAAAGAAGAACTGCCCCGCATGGCAGTGCTTCTTTCTCCGCTGTATTAATAAGTAAGAAATAAGAATAAGAGGTTTTTGTTTCAGCCGGTTCTTTATCTGCATCTATAATAGCACTTATTTTGACTTATTACAAATACACAGGTGTGATGTTATGTTGGCTGTTATCGTTTTTATCAATTATATTTCTTTCTATGCCAGATCATGTCCTAAGAGTCGCACGAAGTCTGTCCGTCTTAAGCAGCAAGTCCAGGCCTTCCTCTGCGCTGCGCACCAATACATCGCTGTGAGCTATCAGGCCGGCACACACTCCCTCGCCGTCCATGATGGCAATGGACAAATCCGCTATATCAAACATCTTTATATCGTTGAATCCATTGCCTACGCAGGCAACCTTGCCGCCAAGGGCGCGCACTATCTCTTCCTTACATTCTGCGGCGTTAGCCCTTGGGAATGTCTTCACCTCGGCACCTAAGCCGTCGCATTGTGACCTTACCGTGCCATAGGTATCGGCTGTAAGCACGTAAACATGAGCACTCTTACAAAGCTCCCTTATTCGCCATGCCGCGCCTTCTATGAGCTGCCCGTCAAGGGCTATGGTGCCGTTGTAATCCAGCACTACATGCTCTATCTCTATGATCTCCCGTCCGGGTACGTCTATCCTTATCATGCTTTCTCCCTATCCGTATATTCCCGCAAGGAATTCGCGGGTGAGCTGCTGTTTGGGCAGCTCAAAGACTTCAGCTGCTGATCCATTCTCTATTAGCCTGCCATCGAATATCACAGCAACTTCGTCCGCTATACGCTTTGCCTGAGCGATGTTGTGGGTCACTATCACTATGGAGTAATCCTTCTTCATTTCCGACAGCATATCCTCTATTACTGCGCTTTCCAGTTCCTTCCTGCCGGTTTTACCGTAGTATTTTAACCCGTAAGTCATGTTTTTGTAAATGGAAAACGGGAATGGCGACGGACTCTGGAACACCAGGCCCACCCTGCGGCATCAGTCAAATGGGCGCGTTCATAAGCGGCGAATATCTGTTTCACGATAATACCATCGCGTCCGATATTGATAACGTTCATACAAACAATAACAAAACAGGCGTTATCGACAAGGCCGATAACGCCGTATCCCTAACAATACTTATCCCTATGCGCCTTCATCTGCCCCTCCAGCGGAACGATATCGTGATACTCCGCCCCGGAGGCTTTTATGGCTTCTCTGGCTTCGTCGATGTGCTCCTTTTCGATGAGCAGCGACATGCCGCAGGAAAGCTCCCCCTGTATGCAGCGGGGCGCAGGCGCTATCCTGTTCTGCACCCCGGCGCCATCCAGTATGCCGTGCAGCTTCAGCCCCTGCTCATAGTTTGCAAAGAGCACATAGTACCTTACGTCGGACATTATCTGTTGTTGAGCATCTCTATGAACGCGCCTATGCGGGTGCGGAGCTGCTCGGCGTCGGTATCGGTATAGTCCGTTTCAAGGCCGAGCACCGGTACTCCGGCTTCCTTGAGGGCGCGGGCCACGCTGTACTTCTCGGTATCATACAGGCAGCAGAACTTCAGGCTGCAGTCGATAACGCCGTCCACCTTGTATTCCTTCACCATCCTGAGCAGATCGTCTATGCGGCCATGGTTCGGGGTGAAGCAGGCGCAGTTGGTCTTCATGTACCGCTCGGACAGCGCCATGAACTGGTCGTCCAGCGTGGTCTTGGTCTCGTCCACCAGGTTCTCAAAATAGCGGGTGCCGGTGCACATCTCCTCACATACCACCGCCGCGCCGCTGGTCTCTATTATGTTATGCAGCTTCCAGTTGGGTACCGCCATGGGCGTGCCGGTGACGAGTATGCGCTTGGTGCCCTCGGGAACTACGGATACGCCGTCCTTTATGCGCTGCTCCAGCTCGTCCGCCAGCCTGTTGCACATCTCCGCGCAGCGGACGGGATCGTCGAAGAAGGATATCTGCGTCATGAGCAGCACGTCGCGTCCCGATATGGGCAGGCATTCGGACTTGCGCGCATTATATACCCTCGCCATGGCCTTGCGCTTGTTGTTTATTATCCTGATCGCCTCGCCCAGCTTTTCGGGGGTTATGCTGTTTCCGGTGAACTCCTCCACCTTCTTCGCAAACTCCGCTATCTCGTCCTTCCATTTGATTATATCCTTCTCGCGCTTCATCTGGGGGACATCCATTACATACATGGGAACGTCCTCGCCCAGTATCTCATACGCCTTCTTTTTGGCGTCGCAGGTGGTCTCGCCGACGTACATATCCGCTATGCGGAAGAAGGGGCAGGTGCGGCCGAGGCGGGCGCCTACGGAGGCCTTTACGAGAGGGCAGGTGCTCTTGGGCAGCACTGTCTCGCCGCCCGGTACCCAGAACTGGCTGCCGCCGCAGAGCCCTGTGACTATGCCGTTTGCGGCTATGACGACCTCGTCCGGCACATACACGCAGAAGGTGCCGAATACCTTTCGGCCTTCCTTTTGCGCGGCTATGAGCTCGGCGGGGCGGATACCGTGTACCTCGGATATTACCAGATCCCAGAAATCCATGGCCTTCGGCCTGTTCTTCTGGGTAAGAAAAACATCCCCTACCGCCGTAGGCAGCACCTGACAGAGCATATCATGGCTTTCGAGATCCATTCCCAGGTCTTTCCACATCTGTACATAATCTGACATTAGAGTACCTCCATATGATTTGTTTTTTGCTTTTGATTTTTGATGACGCGGATGATAGGCGGCGCACACGCGCCTCAATAATGCTATTATACCATCGCGCCCGATATTGATAAAATTCATACAAATGATAACATAACGGGCGTTATGGCCCATGCCGATAACGCCCGATGGTAAATACCTTTTCTTTTCACCTCGCTGCCTATCCGCGTATGAAGGTAGCGTCATATGACTATTTCGTATGCGCCGTCCGTAGCTATCCCCGCCTGCTCGGCAGCTTCTATAAGCTCCTTTTTATTTTCCACCGGCGCACGCCAGCTCATTCCGCAGCCGGCGGTTATCTCCCGGGGTACGGGTATAAGCCGCCCCGGCAATCCCTTTTCGGTACAGAGACTCTCCATGGCCATGGCGGCCGTAGTTGTATGGAAGGTTATTATAAGCCAAAGCTTCTTTTCTCTCATTTTGCAAGCTCCGCTACCGCTCTTACCGCTTCATCAATCTCTTCCTCTGTATTGTAAAAAGAAAAGCTGAACCGCACCGCACCTACTTCAGCCGTGCCGAGGGCCTTATGCATTCGAGGCGCGCAGTGGGCTCCAGGTCGGGTGGCTATGCCGTAGCCCTGCGAAAGCTCATAAGACACCTCTCCGGACTCATAATCCCGTATGTTAAGCGCGACTATAGCGGTCCTGTCCTTTGTAAAGTCGCCATAGACCGTGACGCCCTCGATATTCTTCACTCCCTCATAAAAGCGCAGCATAAGCGAGCGCTCCTTCGCATGTATATTTTCCACGCCGGTCTCGGATATAAACTTTGCCGCAGCTCCAAGTCCTGCTATACCGTGGCCGTTCAGCGTTCCCGCCTCCAGACGGGTGGGGTACTCGGCCGGGTGCGTCCTGCTGTAGGACTGTACTCCGGAACCTCCCACCTTAAAGGGGCGTATCTCTATACCCTCTTTAACGCATATACCGCCGGTACCCTGCGGGCCCATAAGCCCTTTGTGCCCGGTAAAGCACAGCACGTCTATGCCCATTTTTTTCATATCGATGGGCCAGCAGCCCGCCGTCTGAGAAGCATCCACTATCACTAACGCGCCGTGGCTGTGGGCTGTTTTTGCTATGCGCTCTATATCCAGCACGGTTCCCGTAAGATTTGAAGCGTTGGTGCATACTACGGCCCTTGTATTTGGCTTCATGAGCCTCTCGAAGTCCGCATAATCCACATTGCCAAACTTATCCGCCGGCACAAAGCTCAGCTCTGCACCATGCTCCGCCTCAAGGCGGTAAAGGGGCCTCAGCACGGAATTGTGCTCAAGGTCAGTCGATATCACATGGTCGCCCGGGTCGATAAGCCCGTTTATAGCCATGTTCAGCGCCTCGGTGGAGTTCGCAGTGAAGGCCACATGGTCCACCCGCGGGCAACCGAAAAGCGACGCCAGCCTTACGCGGGCGTCGTATACGGTACGGGCAGCGTCAAGGGCCTCCTCATGGGTGCCCCTGGCGCAGTTGCCCATCGATTGCATTGCATGTACTACCGCGTCTATTACCTGCTGAGGCTTATGTAGGGTAGTTGCGGCATTGTCGAGATATATCACGGTTTGATGACCTTTCCGGCCTTAGCCAGAGTTTCTACTATTACGTACATATTGGTGACGCTGCCTACCGCCAGTTTATCGGCAAGGCCGTAGAAGTTAAGGCAGGTGCCGCAGGTGAGTATCTGCACACCCTGAGCTTCCATGCTCCTGAGGTCCTCCAGCAATACGGAACCCTCGGTAGTGAGCTTGGCGCCGCCGTTGTAGAACAGTATGGTCTTGGGCAGGGTCTCCAGCTGGGATACGGCATAAATGAAGCCCTTCATAAGTGTGCGGCCCAGATCATCGGAGCCCCGGCCCATTGCATCTGTATCTATTGCAACCACGAAATCGCCCCTGCTATCGACATGGCAGGAAAGATCCTCGCCGCCCATGGTCAGGGGGCCGTTCACTTCCATAGTAATGGCAAAAAGATTATCTCCCAGCTTTTCGCTCCTGCTCTTGAGGCCCTTGCTGTCGGCAAGGCGGGTAAGGTTCTGTATGGCTATCTCATTGTCAACCTGTACCTCAAGGGTGCCTGCTTCCTTGAACTCGCCAAGAGCCTTGGTAGCCTTTACTACCGGTATTGGGCATTGATCGCCTACCGCGTTTACTTTTACGTTTGCCATTTTGTTATTCCTCCTTAAGTGGTTTCTTGTTATTCTTGTTCTGCTTCGGCTTTTCGCCGCTGCGGTTCCTTACGTAATTCAAAAATGCCTGTTCCGTCTGGGTAAAGCTACGGTTCTTGAGGTAGGCGATGTATATGTCGCGATACGGCCCGTCTTCCTCAAGATCAAAGCACAGCACCCGGCCGTCACGTATGGCGTCCGCCGCCGCTCGCTCTGAAAGTATGGTGGTGCCCTTTCCGGCAGCTACCATGCTCTTTATCCCCTCAATGTTGTTCATGTAGCCGGCCACGTTAAGATCCGCCGAGGACATACCTATGCTCTTGAGATAGTTATCCGTCTCCCGGCGAGTGCCGCTGCCGCTCTCACGCATTATCATTGGCCACTCCAGCAGCTCCTTGCCCAGCACGCCCATTTCCTTTTTTTCGGCAAACTCTTTATTATTTGGGGTAATCAGCACCATTCTGTCGCGGCAGACGGTATGATAGCTGAATATGGTCTTGCGGCTGCTGGTTCCTACAAACGCAAACACAGCCTCGCCGTTTTGCAGCCGCTCAAGGGCAAAGGAACTGTCTCCGTCAAGAACGGAGAACCTGCATTCCGGCCTGATATCGGAAAATCCCGTCATTATGCCCGGCAGTATGTAGCTCGAAGGCACCGTAGAGGCGGCAATGGATATGAGGGGCTGGTCGGCCTCCTCCTTGCGGAACATATTTTGCAGCATTTCCGCCTGATTGATTATTATCTGGGCTGCGCGATATGCCCGCTGCCCTTCCTCCGTCAGCTCTATGTTCTTCTTTTCGCGGCGCTTTATGAGCGTCACCTGAAGCGACTGTTCCAGCTGTGCCACATGACTGCTTATGGTAGACTGGCTCAAAAACAGCTCGTCCCCAGCCTTTGAGAAGCTTCTGTGCTCCGCTACCTTTATAAATGCCTCGAGTTGCCGAAGGCTGATGTCCATATCAAACCCACCTTGTCCTTAATCTCATATAGTATACAACAACGCAAATTCTTTTCCTATCAGTTATTCATTCGAATTCCAGATAATGCGATATTTGTTATCTATTATGTCAATATCACAAACTGACAGCAATCCATATTATAACCGGCATTCTACCCTAATATTTTATATACAGGAGGTGTTGTTTTTTGGCAAAATCACCCATGTGCAAAAGCGTATTTAAAAATGGCCGGTCCCCGGATAAAAAGCTGTTTGCGGAAAAATGGCTGCAAATGCTCAACAAAAGGCGCAGTATATGAGGGCCGCCATATACTGCCGGCTGTCCGAGGAGGATAAGGGCAAGGCCGATGGCGCGGACAGCGGAAGCATACAAAACCAGAAGATGCTGCTCACTCAGTACGCTGACGCGCAAGGCTGGGAGATATACGATATATACAGCGACGACGACTATGCCGGTGCGGACAGGAATAGGCCGGAATTCAACAGGCTCTTGCGGGATGCGGAAGCAAAGCGCTTCGGCATAGTGCTGTGCAAGACCCAGTCCCGCTTTACCCGGGAGCTGGAGCTGGTAGAAAAGTACATACACGGCCTGTTCCCCGTTTGGGGCATACGCTTCGTAAGCGTGGCGGACAACTGCGATACCGACGATCCGGGCAACAAAAAGACGCGCCAGATAAACGGCCTCGTGAACGAGTGGTATCTCGAGGACATGTCCGAGAGCATAAAGAGCGTACTGAACAGCCGAAGAAGTCTTGGGCTGCACATAGGTTCTTCCGCGCCCTACGGCTACGCCAAGGATCCGGCTCAAAAAGGGCACCTCATCATCGATGAGGAAAAGGCCTTTACAGTACGGGAAGTATTCTCGTTATTCGCCAATGGCCAAGGAAAAACGTCTATAGCCCGGGAGCTCAACGCCCGGGGCATACCCTCCCCCGGCGGCGGGCTGTGGCAGTATGCCACGATATCCCGCATGCTCCAAAACGAGGTCTACATCGGCCATATGGTTCAGGGCAGGTACGGCAGCGTATCCTACAAGACCAAGCGCAACATGCCAAAACCCCCGGAACTGTGGTTCAGGGTGGAAAACACCCACGAGGCAATAATAGATGAAAAGCAATGGCAGACCGTTCAGCGGCTCATATCCGAAAAATCGCGTCCCTTCGCCGGCAATAAGGCAGGCGCTTTTGCCGGCAGGGTTTACTGCGCCTGCTGCGGCAGTCCCATGCGCTCCGCAAGGAGCCACGGCGAAAGCTACCTTCGATGCAGCCGCCGCTATATATCAAAGGCGGCCTGTCCCGGTGGTTTTATATCCGTAAAGCGTCTGGAGCATACCGTGCTGTGTGAGCTTAACCGGCTCGCCTCAGAACACCTCGATGCGGATATGCTAAAAGAACGATGCATTCAGTGCAGCAGTTCCCGGCAGATACAGCTGTCGAAGCGCATTTCAAAGCTGCAGGGACGCATCGATATGTATTCCGAAGCCATGGCAAAGCTTTACCTCCACAGGGCGGAAGGCTCCATAAGCGAGGCTGACTTTTCAGATACCCTCAAACGCATTTCGTCTGAAAAGCAGCGGCTTATGCAGGCCGCTGCAAGCGGTACGGCAGAGCTGAAGCAAATCAGCCCCTCATCGGCAAATGAAGATCTCCCGGTACTGCTCAATGCTCTGGACAACGCTTCCGCAGAAACACTGATAGAGCGCATATATATAGGAAGGCGCTCGACCGGCAGCTGGGAGGTCCCTGTGGAAATACACTGGAGCTTTTAATACAGCTGCAAAAATGTTGCCTTTTTGATACAGCAGCAGAGCAGAAGGCAAGAGCAACATATGAACACCTGATGGTGCTCACGGACGACCCTGCCATAATTAACCCCCTGCGCTTTCTGCGGGAACGCGAAATAGTTCACTTCCAGCGCTTCGGCGAGTGCCTGAACATTCTGCAAAGCAGCATAACCGCCGGCCTTACCCTAAACATGGGCCCGGCCAATAATCCCTGCGCAGATATGTAATATTCGCCTTAAGCTCGGCAGCGCGTGACGCTGCCCTGCAAAAATGTCGATATTAAAGGGGTCCCGCTTTTATCGGGCGGGGCCCTACAGAGTGTCGAAAAAGTGGCTAAAGACCACTTTTTCGAGTTTTTGCGGGTTTTGCCTCTCACATTCGTTCCCGAGCGGCAAAACCCGTAAAGTGCGAAAACCTCCGGTTTTCATCCGTTTTGACGCACATGTCGTCAAAGCCGGAATTAACTTAAGGGGCTGCGGCCCCTTAACAACCCCACGGTTTTTCGACAGACTGAAGGGGCTCCGCTTTTTAGGCGGCGCCCCCTAACCTGTCTGAGCAGAAGCTTACGACAGCAGTATCCTATCGGATTCTACCTGCTTGCCCGCTATCTCGGCGAACTTTTCCATCAGCTGCTGCTTGGTCAGCTTTTTCTTTTCTTCGCCCTCCACGTCGAGTATTATATGCCCCTCGTTCATCATGATGAGCCTCGTGCCATGGTTTATGGCGTCCTTCATATTGTGAGTTATCATCAGTGCGGTAAGGCCGTTCTCCCTGATGATGCTGTCGGATATGTCCAGCACCTTCTTGGCGGTGGCGGGGTCTAGGGCGGCGGTGTGCTCGTCGAGGAGCAAAAGCTTCGGCTTTTGCAGCGACGCCATGAGCAGCGTCAGCGCCTGACGCTGACCGCCGGAGAGCAGGCCCACCTTAGCCGTCATTCTGTCCTCAAGGCCGAGACCCAGGCCCTTCAGCCTGTCCCGGTACTGTTCCCGCTCGGCCTTTGTGACGCCCCAGCGCAGCCCGCGGCGCCTGCCGCGGCGCATTGCCAGCGCCAGGTTCTCCTCTATCTGCATATTTGGCGCGGTACCGAGCATCGGGTCCTGAAATACGCGGCCTATATACGCGGCGCGCTTATGCTCGCATTCACCCGTAACGTTTATGCCGTCGATGGTGATGGAGCCGCTGTCCACAGGCCATACGCCGGCTATGGCGTTGAGCATGGTGGACTTGCCCGCGCCGTTGCCGCCTATCACCGTTACAAAGTCGCCCGGTTTAAGGGTCAACGATAGGTTTTGCAGCGCTTTTTTTTCGTTTATTGTACCCGGATTGAAGGTCTTACATATATTGTCCAGCTTCAGCATATCTACTCTCCCCTTTCATCAGGCCTTTCCATTGAGGCTGCGCTTACCCGCCATCTTGAAGGAACTCTTTCGCTCCGCCTGTATATGGGGCACCGCAAGGAATACGGCTACTATTATGGCGGTAAAAAGCTTCAGGTCGTTTGGATCAAGCTTGAGCCACAGTATTATCACCATTACGATGTAGTACACTATGCCTCCGACTATCACAAACAGCAGCCTCATGTAAAACTCACAGCCCTTGCGGAACGCGGCATCGCACAGAACCTCTCCGATTATTATGGCAGCAAGGCCTATAACGATGGAGCCCCTGCCCATGTTTACATCGGCAAAGCCCTGATACTGGGCCATAAGTCCTCCCGAGAGAGCCACCATTCCGTTTGAAAGGGCAAGGCCGATGAGCTTCATGTTATCGGTGTTTATGCCCTGGGCCCTGCTCATGTTGGGGTTTGAGCCGGTGGCGCGGATAGCCGAGCCCTGCTCTGTACCGAAGTACCAGTACATTACCGCTACTATGGCCACAGCTAACACAGTGCCTGTCAATATGGCTTTGGGTACGCTGCGCATGGTGATGAGCAGCTTGAAGGTATCCGGATTAGCTGAGCGGTTTGCGGACATGCCCATTATGCGGAGGTTGATGGAGTACAGCGCAAACTGGGTGAGTATGCCTGAAAGTATGGCGGGAATAC
>OHGW01000055.1_pt1 | contig 53927 bp, 57 predicted proteins | sample 1567821 | NCBI WGS metagenome assembly OHGW01 (sample SAMEA3879572, study PRJEB24766) | human gut metagenome | biome: human-associated habitat; feature: feces | place: USA | collected 1985/1987 | reverse complement strand
AAGTACGTAGTCAGACAGATACGCATTGATCGTCTGCACAATGGGGAGCAGAATGTCGTTCATGTTGTGATATTCCTCCTAAGATTTGTCCGAGTCAAATAAGAACACCCCTATTCTTTTTTGCTCTGATTTAGTATCAGTTTACTAAATATTATTACGAATCACAATGCTTTTTTCAATGGAAAATTTGAATTAACATCTTCTTTATACATGTTATTATTTACACAATACTTATATATTCACTTTGTAATTATTGCTTATATATCTATAATCTCGCATGTTACTGCGTAAATTCCTGTTTCTTCACATTTCATTTTAATGTTAAAAAACAATTCACAAAGTGTTTGATTTATAGTTAAAATTTCCTTCACATTTTTTCTGTATAAAGATTTCGTTAAGAATATATGCTTATGCCTGCCTCATGTTGTATAAGTATGAGTTAATTCGCATAAAAACAGGCCGCTTTCGCGGCCTGTCTGTAACTTTATGCATTATGCGGCATCATGCTCATATTGCAGCTTATACAATTTATAATATATGCCGCCCTTCTCAAGCAGCTCCTGGTGCGTGCCTTCCTCAACTATGCGGCCCTTGTGCATAACAATTATGTTGTCCGCATTCTGTATTGTGGAAAGCCTGTGCGCGACCATTATCGTTGTGCGACCTTCCATCATCTTACCGAGCGCATCCTGTATAAGCGATTCTGTTTCGGTGTCTATATTGGCCGTAGCCTCGTCCAATATAAGCACGGATGGCTTGAATGCAAGCGCGCGTGCAAACGATATAAGCTGCCTTTGCCCTGCCGAGAAAGCCGCTCCGCGCTCTATAACATGGTGCGAATAGCCGTCATCCAGCTTTTCAATAAAGCTTGCCGCATTAACGGTCTTTGCCGCCGCAATTATATCCTCATCCGTGATGTTCTTCTCATTCAGGCGGATGTTGTCCTTCACGTCTCCGGTGAACAGGAACACGTCCTGCAGCATCTGGCCTATGTTACGTCTCAGATCTTCCAGCTTTATCTTTTTAACGTCTATGCCGTCTATTGTTATGCTACCCTTTTGAATGTCATAATAGCGGCAGATAAGGTTCTGTATTGTGGTTTTGCCCGCGCCCGTTGCTCCAACGAACGCCACACGCTGCCCGGGTTCAACCGTGAAGGATACATCCTTGAGCACCCAGTCCTCGTCCTTATAGGCAAACCAAACATTCTTGAACTCTATTTTGCCCTTAAAGTTATCCATGCTCACCGCATCCGGTGCATTCTCTATCTGCGGTTCCGTATCCAGCAGCCAGAATATACGCTCCGCGCAAGCGTTTGCGGATTGTATGGTGTTGAACTGCTCCGCCAGTTCCTGTATAGGCTGGAAGAAATTATTTATGTACCGCTGGAATATTATCATGGTACCTATGGTTATAACTCCATCTATCGCCATATGTCCGCCAACGAATATCAGTATCGCAAGAGCCGTTATGTTCATAACGTACGGCACGGGGCTATACAGAGCAAACGCCATAAGCTGCTTCATGTTTATTCCGCGCAGTTCCTCTGTCCTTGCTTCAAAGTCATCCTTAACATCTTTTTCCGCCGTAAATGCCTGCACTACCTTCATGCCGGATACATGCTCCGCCACAAAGCCGTTCAGTTCGGATATTTTGGCGCGCATTACGCGGTAAATCTTCCGTGTGGCCTTTCGGAAAACAAACGTTGCAACGGTTATGAACGGGATAACGATGAATATATACAGCGACAGTTTAACATTGTAGCTGAGCATCATCACTATAACGCCGCCGAGCACAAAAAAGCTTTTCAGTATATTCACTATAACGCTCGTGAACATTTCATTCACCGTTTCGCAGTCGTTAGTTACCCTTGTGACCAGCCTGCCTATAGGGTTATCGTTATAGAAGCCTATGTGTAGCTTCATCATGTGGCTAAATATATCGTTGCGCAGGTTATATATTATCTTTTGCCCCGTTGTGGCCAGTATGCTTGCCTGCGTATATGTAAGTACCATCACGGCAATAACCGTGCCAAAGTACAATAGGCCAAGCTTTATGACCTTGCTCAGGTCATCTGCCCGCAGTTTTTTCAATTCCTCTATGCTGAAACCATTGCTGGATATCTTTTCATATTTTGCAACGCATTCATCCACCGCTTCGCCCAATATCTGCGGCTGATACAGTTCAAGCCATACCAGCACCAGTATTATCGCAAACGCCAGCATAAAATAGCCTATGTACGGCCGCGCGTATCTGAGAAGGCGGCGGTTTGGCGAGAGCGTTTTTTCTTTTGCCTTGCTCATGCTCATAGCTTGTATTCCTCCTTCTTCATCTTTTCAAGCAGCTGCCTGCGGTATAGATCCGCATACATTCCGCCTTGGGCTACCAGCTCTTCATGGTTGCCCTCCTCTATTATTCTTGATCCATCGATAACGATTATCTTGTCTGCATTCTGCAGCGTAGAAATACGGTGCGCAATAATTACATTCGTCTTACCGTGGCGCAGCGTTTTCAGATTTTCAAGTATCTTTTCTTCCGTATCGGTATCAACGGCAGAAAGCGCATCGTCCAGTATCAATATTTCAGGATCAAGTATCAGCGCACGCGCAATGGATATCCTTTGTTTCTGTCCGCCGGAAAGCGAAACGCCGCGTTCGCCAACCATAGTTTCATATCCATCGGGGAAATCAACTATGTTGTCGTGCACACATGCCATCTTCGCCGCCTGCTGAATTTCTTCAAACGACTTGGTATGGTCGCCAAATGCAATGTTGTTGCGTATGGTATCGGAAAACAGGAAGTTGTCCTGCATAACATAGCCGGTTGACGCCCTTAGCGTTTGCAGCGGTATTGTGTGTATCTCCCTGCCGCCGATATAAAGCATATCGTCGTCCGGATCTATTATCCTTAGCATAAGGTTCACAAGCGTGGTCTTGCCCGCGCCCGTGCGACCCACTATGCCAAGCGTCTGCCCCGGCTCAATATGGAACGATATATCCTTCAGCACATCCCTATCCGTACCGGGATAGCGGAACGTAAGCTCGCGTGCCTCAATTTCGCCCTTAACGGGCTCAGTAGTGGCTATTTCAGGCAAAGCATCCTTTATATCGGATTCTGTATGTAAAACGCTCTCAACACGCTTCAGCGAGGCTGAGCCGCGCGTTACAACGTTTATTATCCTGCCTATGGATGCTATCGGCCATACAAGCATATTAAGATACTGCACGAACGCCGAAAAGTCGCCCACGGTTATGCGGCCGAGTATCGCTATATATCCGCCGTAGGCTATAGCTATTGCCATGGAGCAGCCAGCAATCATGTGCATAAACGGGAACATAAACGCCTGCACCTTCGCGTCCCTTATGTTAGCCGTGCGCGATTCGCTGTTGACAGCTTCAAACGCCGCTATTTCCTTCTCTTCCTGAACAAAGGCCTTTATCACCTTTATTCCGCTGAGCTTTTCCTGCACAAAATCGGAAACCTTGGCGAACACTTCCTGCCGTTTGGTAAAGCGCTTATGCATCTCTCGCCCGACAAACATGCTCACGAAAGCGACCATGCTGAGTGGTATAACCGTGACAAGGCTCAGCCTGAAGTCTATCTGGAATATCATCTTCAGCAGCGTGGTGACGCCGATAGTTATCATATCAAGACCCATCATTATCGTTGCCGCAAACGTCATGCGCACGGCCTCGATATCGTTGGTCATGTATGCCATTATCTCGCCCGCATTATGCTCATGGAAATACGATACAGGCAGCGTGTTAAGATGGCTGAAAAGATCGTTTCGCATATCGCGCTCTATTTTTCTTGCAGCACCGAATATGCAGTATCTCCACCCTATCCTGCCCGCCAGAACCAATACGGCTATAACGGCCATCCTTATGATTGCAGACGCAAAGCCGGATTCATCAATGGTCGTGTACTTTATTCCGTCTATGACCTGGCCGACTATGCGGGGAACCTCCGTCTGCGCGCTGTCTATCACTATAAGTATGGCCATGCCCATAAGATAGCTCCATTTGTACTTTCTGAAAAACCTATGTGCGTACGGGCTGCGCAAAATATCCATTATGCCTGCCTTACGCGCTTTCTTTTGCTCCATTATTCTCTCCTTCACCTGTGAGTAACATCGTATATTATATCGCATCTTAGCGAATAATTAAACAATTTAATTAGTTACTTAATTTTGACCAATTGTGCGCAGAGCTATGGAAAAATGTGCGATTTTATGATATTGTTTATCTTAGCATTTTAATGCTTTTAACGGAGGACATCCAATGGCAAAAACCGTATGGATAAGCGGCGCTTCTCGCGGGATAGGCAAAAGCGCGGCGGTGCATTTTGCCCGCGCGGGCTACAAGATAGCCGCGGGTTATCATGAAAACGATGCCGTGATGCAAAGCCTTATGCAGCAGTTGGCCGAAATCGGCGCAATGGCCGTTCCCGTCAAGGGCGACATTGCCGACCCTGCCGCTGCGGAAAGTATGGCCAAATATATATGTTCAACACTTGGCGGCATAGACATATTGATTGCCAACGCCGGCGTTGCGTATTATTCAATGCTTGAGGATATGACCTACAATGAATGGCGCCGCGTTATGGATACAGACCTTACCGGCGTATATAACATGATACATGCCTCCCTCCCGTCAATGCGCAGACGCGGCGGCGGAAGCATAATAAACGTATCCTCCGTTTGGGGTATATACGGCGGCTCCTGCGAAGCGGCGTATTCGGCGGCAAAGGCGGGCGTAATAGGCCTTACAAAGGCGCTTAGCCGCGAGCTCGGCCCATCCGGCATTCGCGTGAACTGCGTTGCCCCCGGCGTTATAGATACGGACATGATGGTTAAATTTGATGAAACCGATCGGCAGCAGCTTATAGACAGCACACCATTGGGAAGGCTCGGCACAGCGGACGACGTTGCAGGTGCAATGCTCTTTCTGGCATCGGACAGCGCATCGTTCATAACCGGGCAGGTGCTTGAAGTCGGCGGCGGGTTTCCATATTGATATTATCTTTAACGGAGGAACGATAGATGAAAACAAGATGGGGTGAAAAGCTTGACAAGGCAAATGTACTCAGCGAATATCCGCGTCCGCAGCTAAAGCGCGAAAGCTATATCAATCTGAACGGCGTATGGCAGTATGCGATAACTTCTGCCGACGCAGTACCGGAAGCCATGGACGGCGAAATAATCGTTCCTTTTTCGCCCGAATGTGAGCTTTCCGGCGTAAACCGCACAGTACATCCGAACGAGTCGCTTTGGTATACGCGGCATTTCGATATTCCATCCGGCTTTAACCATGGGCGCATACTGCTGCATTTCGGCGCGGTAGATCAAATAGCCACGGTATACATAAACGGTTGCGATGCAGGCAGCCACGTTGGCGGATACACCGCCTTCACCATTGATATAACGCCGTATATTCGTCAGGAAAACGTTATAACCGTTAAGGTGCGCGATTTTTCGGACGCGTCATATCATTCCCGCGGCAAGCAGAAAACAAAGCGCGGCGGAATATGGTATACCCCGCAGAGCGGAATATGGCAAACAGTATGGGTTGAAAGCGTAAGCGAAGAATATATCGAAGAACTGAGCATTACGCCGCTTTTTGACCAAAGTACCGTGGAAATAACCGCTTTCAGCAATTATGCCGATTCGCAAAAGGAAACCGTTATCCGTGTGGGCGATGTTGTGGCCTATGGTACCGCCAATCAGCCTATACGCATGAGCATGTCTGGATTCCGCGCATGGAGCCCCGAATCGCCTTATCTTTACGATATGGACGTGCGCATGGGCGAGGACAGCGTAAAAAGCTATTTCGCCATGCGAAAATTCTCCGTAGACATAGGCTCAAACGGCGCGCCGCGGCTGATGTTGAACAACAAGCCGTATTTTCACAACGGCGTATTGGATCAAGGCTATTGGCCTGATGGTTTATATACCGCGCCGAGCGACGAAGCCTTTATACACGACATTTTAACCATGAAGGCCTACGGCTATAATACCCTCAGGAAGCATATAAAGATCGAGCCTATGCGTTTCTACTACCATTGCGACAGGCTTGGTATACTGGTTTGGCAGGATATGCCAAACGGAGGTGAGTTATATAAAAGTACCGTCGTCTCCCTCCCCCTGTTCGGAATAGGCGAAATAAGCGACGGCGAGGCCAACTATGCGCGCTTCGGCAGGGCGAATGCAGAAGGCCGCGCGCAATATTATGCAGAACTTAAAGAGATGGTGCTTCAGCTTTATAATTGTCCATGCATAGCCATGTGGGTGCCTTTCAATGAAGGTTGGGGCCAGTTTGACGCGGCGAAAGCCTGCGACGTTATACTATCACTCGATGATACGCGCACAATCGACCACGCAAGCGGCTGGCATGACCAAGGCGCTGGCGATATAAAAAGCCTGCATGTGTATTTCAAGCGGTTCGATTTTGCGCCGGATAAGCTTGCCCGCCCCGTTGTTCTGAGCGAATTCGGCGGCTTCAACCGCCGCATAAACGGCCACTGCTTTAACCGCAGGGATTTTGGCTACAAGCGCATGAAAACCGATGAAGCATTGTTTGAAGCGTTCAGCGCTCTTTACGAAAAAGAAATAGCCCCCGCTTACGCAAAAGGGCTATCCGCTGCCATTTACACGCAGCTGAGCGACGTTGAGGACGAGCTTAACGGGCTGTTGACATACGACAGGGCTAAAGAAAAACTCCCGCCCGATAAAATGCGCGAACTGTTCGAAAAATTATTTGCTCCCCTTGAGTAAACGTACCTCGCTTTCGGTAAAAAGCATCCGTACCGTACCGAGTTCATCGGTGCGGTATATTTCTGTTCCCAGCTTTTTAAGGCGCTGCATAGTTTCCCTATGCGGATGACCATAATCATTGTTTTTACCTAACGATATGACTACCGCCTTTGGCTGCACGGCGTCAAGAAACGCTTGTGAACTGGACGTTGACGATCCATGATGGCCTATTTTCAGCACGTCCGCCTGCAGCAGCTCCTTTTCTGATGCTATCATCAATTCCTCCGCATAGCTTTCTGCATCACCCGTGAGCAGCAGCGATGTCTCGCCGTAGGTCACCTTTATAACAACGCTCATGTCGTTAAGGTTGTCCTGATAATCAGCGCCTTTTATGGGCGAAAGCACACGCACCTCAACGTCGCCATCCCAATTTATCGTGGTTTTTGCGCTGCCCCATATCACTTTGGTCTTTACCTTTTTCTTTTCAAGTGCGCTGAGCATGCGGTCGAATGAGCTTGTGGTGTTCACGGCGTCCGGCATATAAAACGTGCCTATGTCGTAATTATCTATCACTCTTTTCATGCTGCCCATATGATCGCTGTGCGGGTGGGTCATTACTACCACGTCCAGCTTAGTCACACCCTCTTCGCTAAGCACATTCTGTATGCTTTCAAATGAATCCGGCGTGCCGGCATCAACAAGCATGGTTTTCCCATTCGGTGAACGAAGGAATATGCTGTCGCCCTGGCCAACGTCTATAAATGCGGCATACACGCCGTCTGCATTTGCAGCAGTGACGGAATCTATCACTCCTTGCAGCAGTTCGGGCTTGAATATTAGTATAAGCGCCAGCACAACCGCGGACAAAATGGATATAAGCTTTGCCTTCCCGCTCTTTGGCACTTCTTCCCTTTCAGTTTCTTCTTTCTTTTCCTCAGGCGTTTTCTTATCCACTATCACTTTTTCGGTAGCCCTTGCCGTCACATTGGCGTTTTTTGTTTCGTTTGCCTTATTATGAGCTGTTTTCTTTTTCTGCATCGCCCGCTCCTTTCAAAATCAACATGTTGTATTATACTTCACTTTTACCCCATATGGAAGCCGTATATTATGCCCTTGCTTGACAATGGCTGATATTTGCAGTAGAATTGCGTTTGCGTGATTTTTGCGCATAATACGTCATATTTATTTATCAGCAATTATTCGGAGGTCGTTTTATGTCAAATGGTGAGCGGATCATGGATAACGCGCGCGCTATAACCGGGGAAGGTTCCTGTGACAGGCGCATCGATTCACTTGATCTAACCGAGATAATACTTGAGGTTGAAGATGAATTTGACCTTATAGTGGAGGACGAAGAAAGCATTCATACGCTGAATGATCTTATCAGCCGCGTGGATGCACTTACCGCGTGAAGATTGGCGTGTAAGCTTTTTGCCGGGAGCATGCGTTCCCGGCATTATTACGGAAAGGAGCATTTTGAATGCAGGAGCTTAAACTCAAGCGCGTATACCGCCACTTTAAGGGCGATTACTATTTGGTAGAGGATACCGCACGGCACAGCGAAACAGGCGAAGAATACGTTATATACAGAAAGCTGTATGGGGACGGTTCGCTTTGGATAAGGCCGACAGCCATGTTTTTGGGCGAGGTCGATCATGAAAAATACCCCGACTGTGCGCAGAAATACCGTTTTGAATTACAGGATATTCTGAGCAAAGCCGGCCATTGATTAAAAAATACGCCCCTGCCTCGGAGCATTTTACTTAAGGCAGGGTTTTTTCATTTTATTTAAGCATCTCTATTTTGCCATGCTGAATATGTTCTATGTTACGCCTGATTTTCTCCTCGTCCCAGTTCCACCATTCAAGCCGCATAAGTTCAGTTATTGCAGCATCATCAAAACGTTTACGTATCGGTCCTGCCGGCACGCCCGCAACTATGGTATACAGTATAGAATATAGAAAAGGTATATGTCTGTATTATTACATGCGCCGTCCCAAATACCTGAACACCTTATTTTTATATTCAAGATACTCCTGTCCGAACGTAGCTGTCATGTATTTTTCCTCCTGCAGTATCTGCAAATGCAGCATTACTACTGCAAACACCGTAAATGCAGCCATAAGCGCATTGAAGTACATCAGCAATACGCCTATATACATGAAGTCAAACCCAACAAACGCAGGGTTGCGGCTGAACTTATATATACCGCCGGTAACAAGCTTAGTCTTATCCTTGTCCGGTATGCCCGCACGCCAGCTGTCCTTCATGCACAAAACGGATATAAGAAATATCGCATCGCCTATAATCCCTATCAAAAAGCCAGTGAATCGGGCCGATGATGGCATATGGTTCCATTCAAGCACAATGGATGCAAGCTGAGCGATAACTATGCCGAGCGTCGCTATGGACATCAGCCGCTCAACCGTATGCAGTTCCTTTTCCTTCCTGCGGCCTATCTGGTGCGTTGTTATCCCGTGCCGTTTCTGCACGATCATTTTGGCAAAATATATGCCGTAAAATATTGCCAGCACTATAAGCGCAAGTATTTTATAGTTCAGCATTTCTTCAATCGGTGTTTTCATCTTTTCTCCTTCTGCTTTGTTATTTTTTTAAGTGCTGCGCCGTCTATCTGATTCACGGTTACGAACCTCCCGCCGTAATACACGGCCCAGTTATTGAACACACACGACAGTGCCTTCGCCTGGTCAAGCGTTTGAACATGTATGAACCGCGCGTCTATCGCCTTTGCTTGGCAGTATTCCTTCAGTTTTTCCACCCGCGCGGCAATATACGGGCATTGATCATCATAATACACTAAAAGGCCATTGTAATCCACCTTCTGCGTTTTGGTGCCGGCCGTAAAATGCGGCGCCGTACCGTCAAAGCTGAGCGCAAGCAGTTCATATTCGCCCGCTGTGTCAACGGTTTCAAAGCCATACCTCTTGGCGAATTCCTGATCCGACAGCCATGCTTTCTGCTTATTCGCTCCGAGCATACATATGCCGGACTTACTGTTCGCCTTTGCATCCGCAATGCAGTACTCCATAAGCTGTTTGCCGTAGCCGTGTCCCTTAGGCGCACCCTGCACCCACAGGCAATAGATATAGTAATAATTGTCTCCCTCTATCGGTACCCAAGCCTTTTCAAGCGGCGCATATTCAATAAACACGCACTCCTTGGCGTCCAGTTTGAGAAAAACATGGCCCTCCTTCAGCCGCTCAGCCAGCCATGCACGCTTTGCCTCTATACCCGGATGGCTTTTCTTGGCCCGTATTATGCAGAATATATGCTCGTCCGCCACATTTTCAGGCGTCAGGTTAATAAATTCGTCCGCCATGCTTGTTTCCTTCCATTCTTGTTGCTTTTATCAACGGTTTCAGCACATAATAAGCCGCATAACCTATCGCCCAACCATCTATATATATCCCTTCCAAAGCCTTCGCATTATACTACTATGTCGTTTTTTAGTCAATATCGGGCAAAAAAGCAACGGCACCCTATTAAATGCCGTTGCTGATTCATGTTGCCTTATTGCAGCGCCGCCTTCACGGTTTCCGGAATCTCGATTGTATCATCACTCATCTCTATATTGCCGAATATAGCTGCCTTTGCGTCAAGCACAACCACTTTAACGTGCCCTTCGCACGTGAACGAAAATCCGCTTATGCGCCCTTCTGCTATACGAACGGTTATGCTGCCGCTTGAAAGCGTCATGTCCAGCTTGCCGCTTTCCGGGGCTATCACCGTCGCAATGGAATGCATCGTGCTGCTGTCAAGCTGTACAGTATAACTCACTACGCCCTGCTGCTCATCTTTGGTAAAATCTGCGTCCTGGCATGCCAAGTAAGCAATATCCATCAGTTTTGCCATATCGGCAAGCTTCTGTTCGTTGTCCGATGCCGCACTGCCATCCTGTCTTATCGTCCTTTCGCCGTTCCAATAAAGCGCCAGTGCATCTTTGCTTATGCAGTATATGGATTGACGAGCATAGAATTTCAGCTTCTGCTCAACCACCACCGGCCCGCAGTCAGCATTAAGCGATATATCAGCAGCCTTATTCTCCTGCTGTTTCCATTGCTGCCACGCAGCAAATAGCATAAGCGCGTCCTCGGTTATAACAGGCAAGTCCTCTGAAATCGACGCGGCCGCCTCCACCACGGCATCTGGCACATCAAAGTCCGCATACGTTGTAATGTTGTCCATTGATATATCCACATGCAGTGTTAAGTCATTATTCAGCGTTCCATCTACCGAAACATTTATCTGCTTCACGCTCAGCCCCTCAAGCTGTACCCACGCCTGCACTGCCTGTGTCTGCGCCACTTCGTTCGATATTTCAGGTAAAACGGCCGTCAATATCTTCTTTGCCGTATCACCTTCTGCTGTTATCGTCCAGCAGCTGCCGTCGCGCTCAGCTTTCAGATCGCGGTACAGCGGCGCAAGCTGAGTTACCATCGCAGGATAATCAGGGAAGCTTTCTTGTATTCTATACGTTTTGCCGTTTTCCAATATCACAGCGCCGTTTGCATAATACAGCGGCACATTTTCAACCCTTGCATAAGATATGACAAATGCCCTATTGTTGACCTACTGGAAAAAACTATATTCAATGTGTTATACTATCTGCATCTTTGGATAAGGATGTAATTGCCCATGGAAAAGCGGAAAACCGCCGCATCGGAACAGACCAAGCGCACTCTTGCGGCGGCGTTAAAAGAGCTGATGGCGCAAAAGCCCATTGATAAGGTCACCATACACGACTTTACGGAGCGCTGCGGCATAAGGCGGCAAAACTTCTATTATCATTTTCAGGATGTATACGATCTGCTGCGGTGGATGTTTCAGGAAGAAGCCGTGGACCTGCTCAAGCGGCACGAAGGCGCTCTGCTTTGGCAGGAAGGGCTTTTACAGCTTTTTCATTATACAGAAGAGAACAAGGCCGTGTGCCTTTGCACGCTGAACTCTGTTGGACGCGATCATTTAAGGCGTTTCTTTGAGGATGATGTATACGCCATAATCCACCGCGCCGTTGAACAAGTTGGCGCGGAAATAGGCGTGCTTGATACAAAACAGGCTGACATTGACCTTATAACTCACTTTTATGTTGCAGCGCTTGCCGGAATGCTTGAAAGCTGGCTGCTCGGCACCATTGACCGCACGCCGGAGGAGCTGATAAACTTTGCTGATCAAATTTTGCAGGACCACATGCGCGGCGCGCAGGAACGACTTAAAGAGCAACGGAATAATTAGGAATCACACAAGAAAAGCGAATATAATAAATAACCCGGGTGCCGTAAAGCATCCGGGTTTTGAATTGCAGTAAGTTGCGATTAACGCTTGGAGAACTGAGGTGCTCTACGAGCGGCTTTGAGGCCGTATTGTTTTCTGTCTTACGGGTGAAAACCGTTGATTTTACTGGTTTTTTTAGGTTTTCACGCCTCGGTTAACCCATGAGTTCACCCATTCCGCGTCTTATTCGGTGTAGCACCTTTTTTGGGCGCAAAAGCTTTGTTCACAACCGAGGACAATTCTTTAGGTTTATTATACTTCACCTTAGCATAAATGTCCATCGTAATTTTGCTGTGCTTATGCCCCGCCAGGTACTGAACCGTTTTCGGATCTGCGCCGGAGTAAATCAAATTCGTGATGTATGTGTGGCGCAACTGATGCGGAGTTACCTGAAAATCAAGGGTGTACACCACATTTCCATTATGCGCTGCTTTTTCTCCCAACTTCGGCGTTACCGTGCGCTGAATTTTCTGCCCATTGATATACCGGACATAGGTACGCTCCTTTGTTGATCTTGTGACGATATACTGCCATACTCGCTTGAACTGCGTATATGACAGCGGATCTCCATCACGATTGGCAACAACATATTCTGAAGTTGCAACCTCTTTTGCTTCCCGTAGGCACTCCGTTAGAACTGAAGGTAGCGGAATGTCCCGCCTTGCAGATTTTGTTTTCAGATCGGACGAGATAACGGGTCGATTATGTTCCGAATGCCATGCTCTTTGCACGGAAAGGTATGGTGCTTCGACATCAAGAAACACACAGTCCCATTTTAACGCCAAGATTTCTTCCCGTCGCAAGCCAGCATACAGACCAATCATTACAAACACATACGGAGGAAGCCCCTTGATGGCAACGAGAAGTTTATCAACCTGTTCGTCTGTAAGTGCCTCTCGTTCTTTCTGCGGCTTTCCCCCTTTGGAAGAAAGAGTTTCACAGGGGCAGGAATCGATGATTTTGCTTTCGACTGCAGAATAGAAAATGCACTTATACAGCATCTGAACCGAGCGATATACTGAGCATGATTTTGAGGAGACATTCACCATCGCAAGCTTGATATCATCTGAAGAGACTTCTGCCATATATTTATGGCCCAGCGGTTCAATGATATAGTTTTTGACCTTTGAAGTATAGTCTATGAGGGTTGTTGGCCGTATTCTTGCAGATTGCATGGTGAGCCAACGCTCACAATACTCGGCCACAGTCGGTGTTGTTCTACGGAAAACCGCATCCTCAATTTGGCGCTGTGCTTCTTCCACTTTTTCAAGAAGTTCTTCCGGAGTCCTTGCGTAAAGGGCGACTCGCCTGCCATCGGCATCTCCAATTCGTGTTCTGTAGTATTCGACCCCCTTTAGCACCACAGTGCCATACTTGGGTATCTCTTTTTTCTTTCTTGCCATTCTTTCACCTCCCTAAACGTTGGTATCAGCTGCCGAATTTGTGAGGATGAGCAAGCTATTTCTTTTTGGGACGGTGCTGCTTGCGGTATGTCAAGTTGTTATCGGCAGGTTTTGCCCTCTTTGTGCATTTGGCAACATATTCCTGAAGCGCTGCATCTGTAAAATACACGCACCCATTTGGAACATACTGGACGTAGGAAATCAAGCCGTTTTGTCTGGCTGCATCCAGCGTGGCAATACTAATCCCCAAAATCTTGGCAGCTTCTTTTCGTGTAATCAGTTTTTCCATATGCGCATTTATCCTTTCATGATATATTCAACCCTCCGATTCTCTGGTAATAAATGCGCCGTTCTGCTGGTTTCAAATACATGACTCCCAGCCAAGTTAACATTCCATCAACTCACAAGCTCACTATATTACACTTGCAACCAGAGTTAATTACAGCATTCTTTTTGCGGCACACCTCCGCCCTTGGCGAACGGGTCCATGGAAGTCTCATCCCCCCGCCTTCATTATGGCCGGGCCGCGAATTACGGAAGTATCATTATTGCCCCTGGCGGATCATCACGCATACGGTTGCCGTCCGTATTTATGTGCTCTTGGCTTTGGCCTGCCAAACCAAATGGATAGCCGCTTGCCGCCAGAGGAACGAGAGGGCGCTGCTATGCGATTTTCAAGGTTCATTGAAAACGGGATTGCCTTCATATAGTAAAAACACTCGAAAAACGCAAAATCTAATGCTCTGAGAAAAAATTAAGGCTCCGGCAAATAACCGGAGCCTTTGTCTAAATTCTGAACTCCGAAATATGCAGAAGAATATGCAGCATAATGTATTGCCTACAATCCTCGTCGAGATTACCGGCATAACTGCTCAGCCGGTTAATCAGAGGCATATATAGAGCAAGCAGGGAATCCAACGCTTCCCGGTCTCCGCATACAGCAGCTTCCAGAAGCAGTCTAAATTCATTATCGGTCATTTTTTCGCTCCTTTATAAGGCGCTCTCTTAAACGCTTTATTGCAAGGGAGCGCTGGTTGTATACATGCTGTACAGAGCAGTGGAGCTTTGCTGCAATTTCAGATGGTGTAAGCTCTTCGACAAAAAGCATTTCCAGTATACGTCTGCGCATCAGCGGAAGTTCCCGAAACGCCTCAGCCAAACGCTGTTCCTCGAAATCAAAGCTATCCGGCGTAACACCAGCAGATAATAGCGCCGTATCCACAATTGCAACATCAGCTTCTTCAAGGGGTACGGTTTGTAATTGCTTTTTTTCAGCACGCAGATAGTTCTTCTGTGCATGTTCTGCAGTTATGACGATCCATCTTGTGAACCGGCCACGCAGTTCATCCCTTCCGTCCATGGGTGACATTTTTTACGCCTCCTTTGGCGCATGCCACCCCGGCAAAAGAGATCAAAACACGCCACGATGGCATGCCATGTTCTGTAAAATATGGGGTTAAATCAGGAATTTGAGCGGAATAGTAGCGCATCAACGCATCAAAACCACCTCCTCCCTGTATAAGCGAGGGTTGTCTGCCCATAAAAACACCCACCCGTTGACAGTTTTTATAAACTGTACAAAACGGATGGGTGCTTGGCGGGGCTCAACAGCTCCACCTCTGAAGTCATATTTCTGCGGTGAAAGGACCTGCTTGTTTGCAGGCAGAAAAGTCTCAAAATAATCTCAACTACGGTCACAAAAACGGATAAAAGCCGCAGTTCATGTTCTGCATGATGTAAAAAGCGTCTTCACTTCCTGCATATGCTCATCTGTGAGATACGGCTCTGCCTGCCTGAAATAAATCTGTGACAGGGTCTTGCTGCCGGACATAAGCATTGCTTTTATGAGATAGTAATGGACTTCCGACTCATACATATCGATGGACAGCAAATCCATGGATAGTTCCTGTACGCGAAGGTAGTTCTTTTCTCTATAAAGCATAGAGAGATACCGTTTCATGTAGTGCAGAAACTTGTTTTGGTAATACAGCGTTTTGGGCATTAGCCAGTGGTAAAAGTCGTACCGCGGAAGGAGACTTCCGCGGTAGAGTCCTATAATGCTCTCATACAGCGCCTGTAAAATCGCCGGGTCGGAAGAATTATCGATCCGTTTGCATGCATCGTCGAAGCGCTCAACATCAGTAAAAATCGTGTAATTAGGGTTTAACGTAAATGTCCCGTGCGACGCCTGAATCAAATCGCGGAGCCCTATGCAGGCAAGCGTCTTGCGAAGGCGGTATACGACATTCTTAATCGAATTGTACGGATTTCCCATGTCTGTACTTTCCCATATGACGTCTGTAAGCAGCCGCAGAGGATGTTCTCTTTTGCGGTTTAAGAGCAGAAATGTCAGGAGCACATATCCAGACTCATTTGTAAATGAATCATCTTTTAAAACATCGGTTGCAGAAATGATTTCCAGTTTCCCAAACAGATTTGCCTGAATGATTGTTGGTTGTTTTATACTCGCATAGCGCCGTTCTCTCCACTCCTGCAGCAGTATTTCATTTAGCTCCACAACGATGCAAAGGATAACAAGTCGTAAAAAACCCGGATCTTCCACATTGCGTTTCGGATTATCCACGCCGAGAAAACCGGCATTGAGTCTTTTTTGAAACGGAACCGCCAGAAGCGAATTCACACTCCGTTTCTCCAAGTATCTGTATTCTTCCAGGAATTCAGTTTTAATCTGCTCCAAATCCGTAATAATGATTGGCGTATCGCTCTTTAGTGAGCAAAGCCAGCGCGGAAACATTTCGAACGGCATAAATTGGAGATTGTCAATTTCGGGTGCTATTCCAGGGGCACAGCACTCATATGTATTGACTCCGATACCCAACTCATCATCCACTTCAATGACATACGCTCTGTCAGCGCCGTAGAACATAAGCGCTCCCTGCAGTGCCAGTTCGATTTTTTCCTTTGGGTTCGTATTGTTGCGCAGTTTGGTTTCCAAATCGCTCAGAATGCGCAAATAATCGCAGCCATTACCGTCTACATTCAGTCTGCAGATTCCTTCCTTTCTATCATCGTTCACCATCGTGCTCACCTCCTTGGATGATACTTCCCCAGATAAAACGCAAAGCTGCCCAGCAAGAACCGGACAGCCTTTCGCTCTCGTTGACCGTGCAGATATAGACTGTACGGTGCAGAATATTCATTTGTGTTGACCGAGTGTCTGCTAAGCAGAAATCGCTGCCTCCAGGGAAAGGCATTCACAACTCAATGCTCGTCATGAGCTTTTTCGATGATGTCAACCAACTGCCTCAGCAAATCGCAGGTGAGTATCTTTGTTTTCACAGGGAATTTATCAACGCGCTCATAAAGGTCGCGCATGATGACCTGTTCCTTATAGTCATAGGAATCCAACAAAAGCTGATCCACTGTGGTGTGCAGCATGTTTGCCACTGAAACCAGCAGTTCAATGCTGATTCCGCCTTTGCCATTTTCAATTTTGCCGAGGTGGCTGTTCGTGCAATTCAGCCGATCAGCGAACTCCTCCTGCGTCATTTCGAGGTTCTGACGCATCGCTTTTATGCGTCTTCCAAGAGCTACTTTGTCCACCAGCATCGTCTCCTTCTATATTATTATTTTACAAAAAAGAGGCGTGCTGTTGAAGTTACTATAAATCCACTATCCACCTTAATAATGCGTATTTGCGCTTTGAAGTGGTTTTGTATTCATCAAAACAACAGAAAAGTAGATTCACAGTTTTGTAAGTTCTTAAAAGTCAACCATCAAACAACTCCAGATTACTGATCATTGCCGCAATGTCCACGTTCAAATCTTCCTGCATTTGTATAGATGGTGTTTCAACGCCTCCGGCAAGCAACTGACCGTTTGCGATTCGCTCGTCAATAATGGATCGAATCATTTGCTCAAGCGCCTCACGCCTTATCCCGCCGTCAATTTTAACACTTACTGGCGCAGGTTCAGCAAGCTCGGGATGTGCAGCAATATATGCATTCAGTGCGGCTATGACAACTGCGCTTTTTCGGTTTCCAAGACGCTCTAAAAGCTCTCCTGCCTGCACCTGTTCTCGCGTTTCTGAACCGAACTGCAGCGAAAAACGGTATTTCCCATCCCGCTTCACAACGGAACCCTCATTATTGTACCGCGCGCATGGCCATCTGTCCTCGCGCAAGCATCTCATAACCGATCGCGTTTGCCTTTGGATCCTCGATGAAGGTAGCCTTCGCCACAAGCGGGGTATGCTCAATCAACGGCCTAAACAGGACACTTCCGCCTCCAATAAAGATGGCGGGATTGGTACGCAAATCCACTTGAAGCTCACGCAGCTTGCCCAAAATATCTTTTACGTGCAGCTGAGCCGCATCACGAATCGCCTTTTTTACCGCATCTGGCAGTATCGTTTCCTGCCCCTGCAGCACTGCACAGATATGCTCGTCTTCAATGCGCATGTCGTGCTGCGCGCTGATTTTGCCAATGATATCATTGTTCATGGTGATGACTCCGCTCTCCAAACTGCGGCAGAATTGCAGATCCGGCTTTCCGTTGCGAAGGAGAAGCACATCGGTAGTATATCCGCCGATATCCACGATAAACATCCGCAGCGTTTTCAATAGCTGTCCGCTTTGAGGAACAACAGCGGCATACGCCTGCGGATACACAAAGACATTTCGGATCACAATGCTCATAGGACGGTTGTTGTAAGCAAAATTCACTGTTCCAAACCGCCTGAAATACTGCGCGAAGCGCTCTCTCAGCATCCCGTAGTGTTCCGGCGGCAAGCCAACCGCAAGGTCGATCTGCTCAAACGCCGTATTGGCACCGGCAGCGGAAAGCTCCTTGGCAATGGCAAAGAGCGACAGGATAAAGTATCGATCATCTCTGGTCTTGTCTCTCATATAGGGCAAGCGCTGCCCGGTGAGCGACCAGTATTTCCCGTTGTACTCCAAAACCTCCTCTGCCATAGGCGGTTTTACGGTGTGTTCTGTCAGCCCGGAAATGAAAGAGAAATGCGGGGTTTTAACGGCATAATTTCCATGATCAATGGCGATCAACATAAGAGTACCTCCCATTTTAGTTTATCTAATTACACGGTTTAGCATGCGTATTTACAGCAGAAATACGCATTGAGTCAATAAATAAGCGCGAAACAAAGGATCAGGCTTCTGGCTCTCCGCGGGGAAAAGTATCTGTTTCTCTCTTGGAAGAACACGATTCGACGCATTTACATCATTTCTTCCATAAGAGAAACTATTGATATTTCCAGCTGCTTGTGCTATGATAAAAGAAAACTCCGGAGGTGACCTGCCATGATCGTGCGTGAACGATATATGCGGCTGATCCGTGATTTTATGGATAAGCCTGTGATTAAAATCATAACAGGAATGCGGCGGAGCGGCAAAAGTGCTCTCTTGGAGCTTACGCGTCAGGAGCTGCTCGACCGCGGTGTTGACAGGAAGAACATCATTTTCATCAACTTTGAATCCTTGCGCTATGAGGCGCTCAGGGACTATAAGGCCCTGTACGCAGAGATCATCAAAATCGCTGGACAGACAGAAGGACGGATCTACGTCCTTCTCGATGAAATCCAAGAAGTGAACACTTGGGAGCAGGCCATAAATTCCCTCCGCGTAGATCTTGACTGCGATATCTATGTAACAGGCTCAAACGCAAAGCTCCTCTCCGGGGAACTCGCCACGCTGTTGGCTGGGCGGTATGTGGAGATACAGGTCTATCCGCTGGATTTTGATGAATATCTGGCATTCGCAGCAGAGAATGAGGACGAGGCAAAGCTCTCGAAGCGGGAACAGTTTGCTAACTTTCTCCGTTTTGGGGGACTGCCCGGCATCCATCAGCTGAAATGGGATGAAGATCGCGTCATGCAATACCTTCATGACATCTATAATTCCGTTCTGCTGAAGGATGTGATTGCACGAAACCGGATACGCGATACGGCGTTACTGGAGAGTATTGTCCTTTATCTCATGGACAACATCGGAAACACTTTTTCCGCAAAAACAATCTCTGATTTTTTAAAAAGCCAGGGGCGAAAGCTAAGCACGCAAACCGTCTACAATTATCTGAAGGCATTGGAAAGCGCCTTCCTGATCCACAAGGTCGTCCGCTTTGACATCAAGGGAAAGCGGATACTGGAGACGCAGGAAAAATACTATCTCTCCGATTTAGGTCTGCGCCACGCCGTTATTGGCTACCGGGACAATGATATTGCCGGCGTTCTGGAGAACACTGTATTCCTGGAGCTGCTGCGCAGAGGTTTCTCTGTCAACATCGGAAAGCAGGATGTGACAGAGGTTGACTTTGTCGCAAACCGGGCTGACGACCGGCTCTATATCCAAGTCTGCTATATTCTTACGCCGGAAAATACAGATCGGGAATTTGCGCCGATGGAGGCCATCCCGGATAACTACAAAAAGCTTGTCCTGTCCACGGATACGCTGCTGCGGGTCAATCGTGGCGGGATCCGTCAAAAGAACATTATAGACTTTCTGTTGGAACATTAAATATGCGATAACGCAGGAACGAGAAAAGGACGGTACAGCCGAAGCTGAACCGCCCTTTTTCACTAAGATAATTGCCGCTGGAAGCAGTGCTCCCAAACATAATCATCAAGACCTTTGTAGCGGGGATCCCACAGATAGGTGCCATAGCGAAAGCCTGCATCCGAAAGCAGTGAGACCAGCGTCCTGTATCCGCCTTGCACATGGGGGTTCTCCATGAAATCCATGTCGAATGCAGTCATGATACGTTCTACACCTTGCTCGTGCAGCTGCGGCAGGATAAGCTCCAATTGGGTCAATGTATTTACCCCTGCAACTGCGAGTACTGTCTGTCCTGTCAGGTAATGGATGACATCCGCTTTCATGGGGCCCTCTGTGAGCAGCACCATAGCGCGCGGTTTCCCCGCAATATGTACCCAACCCTCCGCCTTACAGCCGTCAGTGCGGCCGGTGCTGGATACCCAGCGAAATTTGCGCCGCGCCGCATTATCCCGGCGAATCTGCATGCCTTGAATACGGCCTTTGCTGTCTCGCACCGGAATCAGAATACCGCGGCTCTCACAGGCAAAGGACCATTTCCCGTCTTTTCGGTAAAAGCCGGGTACACCGGACAGATAATATCCGCTGGATTGAAGCTGCCTTGCAATGGTTTGCATTCCCACCACCGGAGTGGTCCGGTACCCAAGCCTGTCGATTTCCTCATCTGATAGGCCCCGGTTTCGCAGGTTCTGCCGATGGTCGGAGGCCAGCGTCAGCTTGGACAGAAGCCCGGTATATGTGTCGCTTCGTGATGCAATATCCGTCGGTGGGACTTCTGCAACCACTGGCACAGGAATGTGCTCCGGCTTCGGTATACTGCCCTGCACATCCAAGCGTGCAATCAGAGCATCACGGACCTCCTCGCGGGCAATCCCCGTATAGTATGCATACAGATCGAAAATGCCGCCGGAGAACCCACAGCGCGGACAGCGAAATACATCCTTCTGCAGATTGATGTTGAGATGTTTTGCGTGCGGCTCGTCATCACAACACGGGCAGGGCACATTGTAGTTGCTTCTTCCGTATGGCGGGTATGGAAGCCCAATCAGCGGAATGATATCTGACATATGAAAGATGTCCATACAGCCTCCTTTCCGGGGGACGGTTTATCCGTCCCCCGTGATGATATCCGCATCACACGGATGCCTGCTGCATGGCATGTTCACAAATCAGCCTTGCCGCATCAGACAGCTCCTGATTGTCTTTGTATTTATTGGCCACCCATGCAATCGCGTTTGGATCCATCGCTAACACCTCGCCAAGCGTCTTGCCGCTGTACTTTTTGATGGGGCACGGCTTCTGGAAAGCCTGCTCCAATCTCTGCTCCTCCGTTAGAACTGCCGGTTCGTATGCCGGTTCAATCTCTGCCTGTACAGGCTGCTCCATAGCCGGCGACTCTCGGCTCGTGTCCATCTCGCCGGCAGGCAGTTCGTCCGGAGCCATGTCGGCGAAATCGTCGCCGGCCGCTGAGAACTGAAGCCCAAAGCCTGCGTTTCTTAGTGCAATGCCTACCGCTGCCGTCTGCGCCCATTCCCGCGGTGACACAGATGGCTTGGAGGCATCCGGACCCCTTGACGCTGTAGCTTCTGCGAGATAGCAGTCAACCGGGTCCTTGTAGCTGGGATAGATGCGCGCCGTTGCCACAAAACAATCCTTCCCGGGCGACACCTGGATGGCGATACGGCCTTCGGGGTATTTCAGGCGGAACCATGCCATTTGGATCATGACAGGAAGACGCTTTCGCGTCTCCTGCGTATTGAGATCCGTATAATCCACGGCAAACGGGGAAGGGTCAAAGCCCTCCACCTTGTGGATGCTGTCCAGCTTTGCCAGCATAGCTGTTTTGGCATTCGAGTTGTTCTGACTCATGATAAAGCCCTCCTCTTATTTACTGATGTTGATGTAGGTGTTGCGCAGCTTCAGCCAAACCGGTAAAACGGTGTTGATCAGGCTGCTTACACCCTTGCGATACTGGTTCTGATCTGTTGGGGTGAAGCTGGAAAACCGCTTCCGGCAATCCAGAACGACCTTGTCAAGGGTCTCGGACGCCGTCTGGCGCTTGGCCTTCAGATTCTGATCTGCAGGCTGTCCCAGCCGCCGCTCCTTGGTCAGGCACTGGATATAGGCGTCTACCAGCTGGTAATGGCCGGACAGAACGGCTACATCCGTCGTGACCGGTGCCGTCTGGCAGAATGCCTGACTTGCATAAAGCACCTCAATACGATACAGCAGCTCCTGATACAGCATCAGCTGCTCCAGGGAGGCATGTCCTGCACCGATCTGCTTTTCCATCTCGTTTTTCAAGTTCTTGTACTCACTGAGCCAAGTTACCATTGTAATGATCTCCTTTCACATTTGAGATTAGCTCTTTGATTCGCGCCGAGAGCATCGTCCCGCGCTGTTCCGTATCTGTACGCTTGATGGCAATGCATAACGCTCTCCGCTCTCCTACGATCAGCACGCGCTCCTTTGCGCGTGTAATTGCCGTATAAACAAGCGGACGCACCAGCATGACCGCATGGGCGCACTGCAGGTTGATGATGACAGACTTATATTCGCTGCCCTGGGACTTGTGGATGGTGGAGGCGTAGGCCAGATCCAGCATTTCAAGGTCGCTTCCGTCATACTCGGCAATTCGGCCATCGCCGAAATCAACGGTCAGCACGCTGTCGGTGTCATCGCGGGTGACGGATGTGATATAACCGATATCGCCATTGCTGATGTCCTCGCAGTTTTTTATCTGCATGACCTTGTCTCCCAAACGGTATATCCGCTTTCTGTATGCAACCTCCGGCTTTTTCCTGTCCTGCGGATTGAGCTTTTCCCGAAGCCGTTCGTTCAGCGCATTCACGCCCGTATCCGTCTTTTGGCGGTATGGGGTTAGAAGCGCCACATTGTCAACACCGTATCTGGCGGTTTCCTGTAGGTACAGTGTCTCGATCTGCTGTGCGGAAGCACTCATGTCACAGGAGTCATAGAACTGGAAATCCTCGCCGTATTCCAAGCTAAGATTTCCGTGTCGGATGAGCTTTGCATTAGCGGCGATACGGCTACCATAGCTCTGCCGGAATATGCGATCCAGCCGCACTACCGGTACAGCGCCGCAGGCGATGATCTCGCTCAGCACGGCGCCGGGCCCGACGGAGGGAAGCTGATCCGCATCGCCAATCAGCACAAGCTGACTGCCGTGCGGTACGGAGCGGAACAGATGGTTGGCAAGATAGATATCCATCATGGACACCTCATCCACTACAATCAGATCCGCATCCAGCATCTCCGGTTCACAGTAGTCGCCGTCCTCACCGGCCAGAAGCCCAAGCGCTTTGTGGATGGTAGTGGCCGGGAACCCGGTCGATTGCTCCATCCTGCGGGCTGCGCGTCCTGTAGGCGCACAGCAGATAATTTTTGCTCCGCGGTTTTTCCTGCGATAGATATCCAGCAGGAATCGCTGGATCAGCGTCTTGCCGGTACCGGGTCCGCCGGTAATCACACTGAGCTGTGATGTCAGGGCTGTCGTAACTGCGTGCCGCTGTTCGGAAGCCAGCTGTATACCCTGCTTTTTTTCTTCTGCGGAGATCTCCGTATCAATGTTGACGTGAGACCCCGCTTTCTCATAAGTAAGCATTCTGTAAACGGCCCACGCAAGGCTCTGTTCCGTTCGCGCTGTGACTGCGCGGTATACCTGCCTGTCGTAGGAGGCCAAGCGGCCGGACTCAAGCATTCTTGAAGCCCGTACCGCCTGCATCTCTTCCGTCAGCCCTTCGGTATCCAGCAGCTTCAGGCATTGCTTGAGAAAGCTGTGCTTTTCCATACACAGATGTCCTTTCAGCTCTGCATCAGTCAGCGTGAATATCAGCCCCTCATCCACACGTTCCGGCGAAAGAGGGTCAAAGCCCATGCTGACAGCAATACGGTCAGCCGTCTTAAAGCCGATGCCCACCATCTCACACAGACGGTAAGGGTGATTCCGGACGATGTCCATGGTATGCTCTCCGTACTGCTTGTACAGCTTGACCGCCCTGTTAGGCGTTACACCATGTGGCGCCAGAAAGGCAACCACATCGCGTGCGCCGCGGGAGGCAAGATAGGAGTCGCAAATCTTTTTGAGCTTTGTTTTGCTGATGCCAGACACGGCAAGCAGTTGTTCCGGCTCATGATCCAGCACGGTCAGCGTGTTCTGCCCAAACATGGCATAAATCTTTTCCGCGGTTTTAGGACCGATACCCTTGATCTGCCCGGAGCACAGGTAAGCGATGACGCCTTCCTTGCTGGGTACAATCACTTCATCGAAGCCCTCGACTTCAAATTGGATGCCATGCTTGGCGCTCCGGCTCCAACGTCCGCGCATATCATAGCGCAGATTATCTGCCGTCGGCAGGCAATAACCCACCGCCTTGATCTCAGAAACCACATTCCCCGCCGCGTCCATGACCTTCTCACAAGGTCGGTACAGGGCGATCATGTAGCTGGCATCACCGGCCGTAACGGCTTTCGGATAGATCAGCCTTTTGAATTGACATATCAAGATCGATTCTCCTTTCCTTTTGAAATCGGGTAATCAGTCAAAGTCAGGCTCCTCAAAGACCATGCCGTCGTAGTCACTGCGTTCTTCGGCGTCGGTGGGGCTCCAGTCATCTGACCAATTGACATAATCGGTTGTGAGATGGTCTGCAAGATCCATGGCCGCAGCCGAGGTAGCTGCTCTTACGAACACGACACCTGTGCGGACGATCGTGACCTCATAGATAGACCCGCTAACTGGGCAATCATCGGTCGCTTGATTGTCCAATGGCGTGTAGTATTTCAGCAGCTCGCTCTCCGGCAGCGTCAGATCCTTGTGCATGGGCAGCGTTCCGAATTTAAGCGCACGGCTGATGGTCACAATGTCTCCTTCGACCTTTTTGACCTCGCCGCGAATGCAGAATTCTGTTTCCGGCTGTCCTTCTGTTTTGCAGATCAGTTTATCTCCAACATTCAGCATAAATCTGCTCCTTTCTGTTATAGGGTCGTGACCAGCACCTTGCGGGTCTGTGGAAGAAAATACTCCTCTTCAATGACCTGTGCTTCTCTTGTAAGCCGGAGCGCCAGCTCAACCATACGGTCTGCCAGTTGATCCAGCTCCTGCACGAGTTTTACACGTTCACGAAGCGCGTGCATGCTCCAGTCCTCGAAATCCTCGCCGTCGTCAGTGCCGCGCCCCGGATAAGTTGCCACCTGCATGTGTGTCTGCGAGAAATTGACCCGAGTGGGTCTTCCGCAGACACCGCAGGTGCAGTTGCCATCGGCAGCAAGCTGGTAATTCCTCTGTCCGCAGTTAGTGCAGTAGGACTTGTAGCCGCTCGGGTGCTTTTCTCCCTGATAGAGAACCAGATACCCGCCGCTTCGTCCGTTCATCTCTGCCTGTCAGAGATAGTTGTGTTTCGCAGCAAATTCCCATTTACACTCGTCCATGGCATCAAAAAACTCCTGGGTCTGGATCATATCGAACAGCTTGTCCACCACCTCGGGCGAGAGCCCAAGGTGTGTGATTTTTAGGTTACAAGCATACGATGTGGATCTGTTCCAGGAGTTTAATGTTGGATAGCGAAAATGTGTGGTCAGATACTGCGCCATTTCCTGTCGGGACCGGAGATCTACCGGCTGATAGAATCTACGCAAGGCATCGCACCTCCCAGGACCGGTCTGTTCCCGGCTCGTTGGAGGCCAGCGCCGGATGCGTTTCGTCCATTGCGACTAACTTCTTATCCGCTCCGGCCTGTGTCGCCAGCTTGCGAACATCCAAATAGAGGTATTCGCAGTATACGATAATGGGGATTCCCAACTGGGCGGCATGATGGATTTCGCCCTTCATACCACGGCTGATGCGATCCCCGCAGATCAGCAAAACCTCGCTCTGTTCCAAAAGCTGAAGCCCAAATTGCAGAGCCAGTGCACGCTCCGCCGCTACATGGTCACACAGGAGCATGGGCAGATAGGCGTGGGGGGCACGTGCCATGTATCCCAGCATGGTGCGGGCATAAAGCATGTATGCCCGAGCACGCCAGATGTTGCTGAGTTCTTCTTCCGCCGTGCTCCCGCTCAAAGGTGAGCAGATATAGGCGCGTTTCCGGTAGCGGTCGTTTTTCAGGAACTGCCGGTCAAGCTCGCGCTCCCAGCTTTCGTGATAGGCTTTCATTGCGTCATGCATTATTGATTCTCCCTTCTTATGTCGGTGTAACCGATACTTTTAGTTTCCGGCTCTCACTGGTCTTGAGCACATCCGCATACACGGTGGGATACTTCTCTTTGAGAAGTTTCGAGTCGGGACGTTTGGTTGTTTTGGTGACAAAATCGATGAGGAGCTTGTCGCCGGTCGTGCTCAGCACGCCATGCTCATGCGCCTGCATCAATTCTGCGATTCGCACGCTGTGTGCAGCGATCTCCCTTTCATAGGTTTTGATCTCCGCATTGCAGTCGGAGATTTTCCCCTGCAGCAGCGCGATCTGGCGCAGCGCCTTCTCATACTTTGCAGGGAATTCAATCGTGGGGAGTCCGGGCTGGCTGGCGCCGTAAATGCGCGCAAGGGATTCCAGTGCCAGTGCTGGCTTTACATCCGCCATCGTAGGTGGCTTGTCATGCTCCAAGCTCCAAATCCATTCCTCAAGCCGCTGGAAGATCATATCCTCCTTGGCTCGGTCACGGGTAAGCGCCGGCATTGCCAGATCATGTTCCGGATTGTTTCCCCAAATAGTAGAAAACGCGCCAATCTCCACATCCGCCACAGCTAGATAGAAGCGAAGCTGCAGCTCATAGTAGATGGGATAGGCATCGTCAGCCCAATCTCCGGCTTTGTGATAGGTGCAGCTTTTGCACTCCAAAATGCCGGGAGCATTGTCCTCCTTACGGGTAAAGCGGCGGTCAAAGTCCGCAAGAGCCCACGGGTGATCTGCGTGCTGATACATATAGGTATCGTCATAAACCGTATTGCCGGTTTTTTGCTGATACCAATAGGCCGCGATAGGTTCCAGAAGATGCCCCATCATCAGCTGCTCCTGATTGGATTTCACAGGCGCCTTCATTCGGCCCTTTTTGATCATCCATAGCTCCAGCGGTGTTGTCCACGGCGATACGCCGAAGATAGCAGCCACATCGCTGCCTCCCACCGTATATGGAATGGTGCCCTTAGGCCCGTGGGCGCGGCATTCCAGCCATCGCTCGTTGGTCATGCCTGCAGTGTCGCAGAGAATAATCGGAGCGGACATCAGTAGCTCACCGCCTTCGCAAGGTCGTAATCGCCCCACCTCAGCGTAAGCGCCCGCACCATGTTCTCCTCCACAACGAGCATTTTGCTCTCAGGTGTATGGTCGGATTTGAGAATATAGGGGATCTCCTGCATAGCCATGAACACATCATGGGCGGTTGCAGTTCCTCCTCCATAGGCCATCTCAAACATACCGATTGCTTCCAAAGCAGCTTTCTTCGGCAGAGACAACTTTTTGCAGATTCTGGTCATCGCATTGACCGGATAGCTCAGATGGATATCCAACAGCTTTTGCAATCTGGCGACCGAATCACCGAACTGCGCAAACAGCTGGTCCAAAGCTGCTTCAAAGTCCTCCACTTTACTCTGATGCCTGTGGTCCACGGCGATACAGCTCCCAATATGGATCGGATGCTGCGTACCCTCCAACATAGCGGAAACCTTAGCTGAGGCAATGCCGGTATCCGAGGTAACAAAGCGGATGGCGGGAACAAGTTTGGCAGCAAGTGTGGATTTCCCCTGCGACGCCAGCAGCTTGGCATAGGCGCCGAGCAAGTCTTCCTTTTGCCCGGGCATAGTCCATGAGGCGCTGGAGAGCGAATGATCACGATAACCGCCCTGAAACATGCTGCCGGGGAAACGGTCGTCCAGCTTTTTGGTCAGAACCTTCAGCAGTTCATCGATCGGCAGCACGGAATAATCCATGGAATCGCCGGAGTGTGCTGCCGAGATCTTTTCATCTCGGATAAGCAGGAGCGTCTCCGAAGAATACAGCTCCAGGCAATCGTTAAGCACTGACGCCAATCTTTGGCGGCTCAGCTTCGGCAAGGCCGATCCGCTGATTTTCGCTCTGTCCAACAGGCTTTTGTAGGCCGTGCTGCGGACGGGATAGTAAGAACCATCTACCCGCATGGCAAGACCGAGGTTTTCCGCCGTGTCCTCAACGGACTCGGCGCTGATTCCCGCAGCGAATGCGGACGGAGTTCCATAAAGAGGCGACGCCTTATCCAGCGGCTCAATATGCAGTTCGTTGACCCTGCATCTGTGCCATCGGCTTTCCAGCGATTCCTTCTCATGGTACCGGCGCATCCCCTCGTAGGAAGCAAAGGTCGTGGAGTAGTTGTCCTGGCATGGTTGTAACATTTTTGTGTTCTCCTTTCGTTTTTTTGGCGGTATTCGCCGTGATATAACAAAAACCAGCAACCCATGATCGGACTGCTGGCTTATGCCACTATGGAATTGGCCGGAAACAAAAAAGTGCCATTCGTGCAATGCACAAATGACACTTCGCAACTCGGTTAAACTCTGCTTAGCCGTGGCTAAACTCTGGTACTTACATGATGATTATACCAGAGCAGCGGCCGACAGTCAATCCATAGTCAAACGAAAAGGCCATAAAAGCTGAAAGGAAAGAGGGATGCCGCAGATGCGGCATCCCTCGAAAGGCAAACTATGCGGAACGGTTCAACGCCCACATCCCGCGTCCTGTATTCACGAAGAGCTGCGGACTGCATTGCAGGGTTTGGCGAACCTTCTCTTTCCACCACTGATTTTTCCGCGCTTTGGTATATGGCTCGACTTGCTCATAAATGTATGCAAGCGAAACAGGAGATTGGCAGGTTTCCAGCACTGCTGCAACCACATCCCGCCAGGTAGCGCCGTTCATATCGCGGATATCCTTTTGTACAGGCTTCGTCATCAGGATCGGATACACCAAGGACGCATCCTTCTTGATAATCAGTAGATACTCATGCAGTATGGGGATGAAATGCCCACTGTACTGTGTTTGATTTGAAAAGCAATTGTGCTGTGCTTTTATGATGACATTTTCCAATGTGCCCGGCTTGATCAATTCAAAGAGCATGCTGTAAAGCTGCCCTTTCTTCTTGATATCGCCGACCAGCACGGCCATCCTGCCGCCACGCTCCAAAGCGCAAAATTGTTTCATCATGGCGTGGTTCATTACGCGCACGAAGTCCTCCCATTTGGGGATACGTGATAAGTCGAACTGCCGGGGATCATATCCGTATTTTGACTGCACCTCCGAAGCCTTGTACATCACGTCTGAAAATGTAATCATATCCCAATACGGCGGATGCCAGAACACAAACTCAGGACGCTCCGGTATCTCGCAATTGATGAGATCGAATCCGCTGTGCAGATCGTAGCAATGGCTAATGATTCCCATGGAATGAGCGGCATCCTGCGTCGTGCCGCTGCCGCACATGTAGTCGCAGATCTCGGCCGGCCCGAAAAAACCGATCAGATCCTCAATTAGCTTGGGTGAACAGTTGCCGCGATAGCGATTGTTGCCGCCAGTTCCGCGCTCTGGATACGAGACGATGGAGGTGAGCCTGTTTTCAGCACTCATAGCCGCCTTCTCCTTTCATATGCATATACAGGCAGCAATCATCGCACTCTGATTTGCCCGAGCCAATGCAAAGCGGGTATGGATTTTCTGCTTCTGGTGTGAAACAGTCCGGCTGCTTTGATGCTTGCCTGACCAAACCATGAGCAGCCTCAGATACACTTTCCCAATACGCTTCCCAATAGTGGTCATTGCGCCCGAGATGGCGTTTGATGCACTCAGGAATCATCGGGTTTGTAATGAGTCTCTGATACTGTGCGTCACTCAATGCTGCAACTTCATCCCATTGTTCGATTTGCGATATAAAGTCTTCGGCCTGGCATTGTGCCTTATACACTCCTCCAACCTCCCGAATATACCTACTGGACATCATCAGCGGCTGCCGGATAATCATGATTTTGTAGTGATTTTCCATGTATTCGCCGTCAAGATATGCTTCGTAGAAGTCCATCGAAGAATTCTCTGCGAAGATGCTTGATTCTCTCCAAGACGGAACGCTTCCGTCCTCCAATTCTTCTCGAATACGATTTGTCATAACACGCTTTGCATCGTCATAGTCCGAGAACGCCTCGCAATCATTTCCGTGCTCGCCATTCACAGCCCAGTCTTCCATCACAAGAAAAACATTGACGCGTTTGCGCATAGAACGAAGATCATCCAACGAACGAATCATTTCGGGCGCCATGATAACCATGTCCAGTACGATATCAGCAATGGTCTTTGGCTGGTGATACAGATCAGAGAAGGTATCCTCCAGCGCCTTGACCTCATGCGGCATGACCGGAGGGTCAAACTCACAATAGATGTCAGGCGTTTCGTTTTCGGTCTCCTTATCCTCGCCATCATGAATGGCGTTTATTCGGCCATAAAGCCCTGCGTATTCACTTTCAGTGGTGCCTACAATGGCTCCGCCAATCGTATATGTGACGCCTTCATACTCAAATTCAGCGCCAGTTCTGTTCAAAATCATTTTTCAATCCTCCTATCTTAGATATGGCAGTCAATCCCGACAATGAGATGATCGTCAGGAATGCTGTCTATGTAGTCTGCCAACATCTGCCTCCATGCGTCCGGTTTCTTATCGTTGCTGCTGATACCCCACCAGCCCATATCTCCCTTGGAGTGCCAGTCTCCGTCCTGAAGGAAGGAATAGGCGCCGGGCACCATGCGCTGATCCGGTGCGAGTCCGTTGCGGCGGAGATAGGCATCCTCGCTTTCATTCTTGAAATAGATCTGCGTCAGAAAAGAGAAAATTCCATCCTCCGTAATCTTCCAGAAGCTGCCTTCCGGAGCCTTGCCGGAACGAAAAGTCTCTGCAAGAAGTTTAAAGCGCTTTTTGGCGTGCTGCAGCTCCCATTCCTTCATGAGATCCCATGCAATATCCCTTTTTCTTGCGCCGCAGACCCATATATAGCCTTCGGGCGCTTTACATACAGCATCTTCGTTGCCCCATGTGCGCTCACCGTTAATTCGTTCCGCTGTGTCACGGACAAGGAATTGGAACGGCCAGCGGCCACCAATGGAATACCAATCCCAGAAGGCATTCGGATTGCAGTAATACCCATACGTATTGTTCTTGCTGTCATAGGTATAACCACAGTAGTCCTCCGCATACTGCTTCAGACTGGGATAGAGCTTCTTCACCGGATATCCCATAAATGCGCGCGTCTTTTTCGCTTTCTTCGTGCGCTTCTCATGGCCGAGGTGCCCGGCCTTTTTCTGGAACACCTTGCCATCTTTGATGAGATATTTTTCGTATACCAGCCGGTTGTACTCCGGAACGACAGTTCCGTCCGGAAAACGGACACAGTTGATTTTGTCGGTCTCATAATCCCGCCGCAGGTCATCGGTTCGATCCTCAAACTCCAGATAGGCCGGGTCATCCGTTCCTTCACAGAATGGGGCCATCAGCTCATCAATCTCGCACTCAGCCGAACGTTCCAGAGTGCTGGCCTTGCTTTGAAGTCGTTTCAAAAGAAACCGCAAAGCAAAACTCTCCGGGTCCTGCGCCAGCTTTTCTTTGACTTCTGCGATTTGTTCCGCATAACGCGTATTTTCCTCGCAGTTTTCCTCCAGCTTGGGCATATAAAAATTGACCAGTGTTACAAAATGACTCATTTTTTGATTCCTTTCCTGTTGTAAGATTAACGGGCAGCAGAAAAAGAATCCGCTGCCCGTCGTTGTGAATTGCAATATTCCCGTTAGACCCGCATATGGCGCTTGACCGCTGCGGTCAGCTTTACGGGCAGTTGATTCAGATCTGTGATGTCCATAAAGGAATCACCATAGATTCGCTCGATGTTCTGTTTGTCCTCCCCGATAGCGGCCGCAATGAACAATACTCCCTTGCGCCGGTACTCCTGCTTGATGCCGCGGAGATCTTCCTCGGCGGCACTGCCGTAGTAACCGGGCGCTGCCGGTTGACCATCGGATACAAGAATCAGGATTTTTACCTCCTCCGGCCGTTTAACCAGCTGCTCCGCCACAAAACGAAGCGCGGCGCCGTCGCGATTGCTGCCACGGGCGGCAATGTCCATCAGGCGATATTTATCATCGTTATCGATGCTTTCGAACTCTGCATAGGAATACAGCTCCACACTGCTGCCGCTGGTGGAATGACCGTAAACGGTGACAGGGATATGCAGCGCCTTGCAGAAGTCATATAGAATGATAGCCGAAGACCTGGCGTAGGTGCAGCGGTCGCAGGAGCACATGCTGCCTGATTCGTCCAGCAAAAGCCCTACGGACATCTGTGGAATTTCATTGGGCAGGGCATTTTTATAAAAAACCTTCCCATCGTTCCGGCAGAGGGCGTGGGCATCCAGCCGTCGCCCCATCATGAGCCCGGTCTGCTTGCCGCCGCGCTGTTTATCCTTCAGCTGCTGCAAGAGGCTTTTCTGCAGCTGCCGTGAGATATCCAGCAATGGCCCGGAAATGGCGTTATACTGCTCTACAAGCTCCTCATCAACGGTGGATATCCGGTTCACACAGATATCAACACCGGTATGGACATCTCCATAGGAGATGCTCTGGGCCACATCGTTGAGTTCCCGTGTCCGTTCATTCTCCAGCTGCTCGCAGGCGGCCTTCTCCGCCATCTTGTCCAGCAGGCGCTCAATGTCCTCCGCTGCATGGTCATAGCGTTCACGCTCATATGCATCGTTGTGCTTGGTCGCCCCTCCGCTGCCTTCGGAAACACGATCTGTCTGCTGATAGGGGATGCGTCCGTCTTCTTCCACGGATACTGTCTGCTTCCCATCGGAAGCGCCTTCCATATCTCCGGTAATTGCACCTTCTTCCGCCGAATTTTCGGTCTGAGAGATCCCGGCAGAAGAACCCTCGGATTCAGGGTCAGTCTGGGGCTCGGGCTCTTCAGAGCCGCTGCTTCCTTCAGACTCGCTTTTTTCTGCCTGAGCCGCCGTCTGCGCCCGTTTCCCGGCTCCGGCTGCCACACAGACCGCACCCACTTCGGGGATCGGTGTGCTGCTGCCCTCGCCGGACACAGAGCTTCCGGCCATTGCCTGCAGAATCTGCGCGATGGTCTCGGCCAGCGACTCTGTGGAACCGGACGCCTTGGCCTCCTCCTGGCGCTTTTTGCAGATCTCCAGGAAATCCTCGATATAGTCCCAGCAGCGAACCAGTATGAGATTGACGACCTTGAGCCGTTCTTTTCCGGAGGGATTGACAATGGCGGCGTCCAGATCGTGGATCAGCTTGAACACGACCTGGATACGCTCATCGCTGAGGGGAGCATCTCCGTACTTGATTTCACCGAACTTCACATACGACAGCATGATCTGCAGGATGCTCTCAAAGATATGGCAGTTCCCGTCATTCTCTTTCTCGATAAGCTCCGTTACCGTCGGAATGCTCTCATACTGCTGCTCCCGTAACGCTTCCAGGCAGTTGCCCAGTGTGCCGCGGAATTGAGCGAGTATCCGATTTTCGATATAGGCGTCCTCGATGACATTGGAAATATGGTGTGCGACATAGCGAAGCATCTCATTGTTCCGTGGCTCCAGCCTTACATACTCCCACAGCGCTCGTTCGCTTACAGTGTCTTTGGGCAGCTTGTACGCAGGCGGCTCCGGATACCATTTCTCCCGGCTGAGGTAGTTGTTGTAGGTCTGGCCCGCAAGAAAGTCCGTGTATAGACAATGCCCAAGTTCGTGGGCAAACAGTCCGCAAACGATCTCATAGCGGTTCTCCCGCCCTCTGTTTTGGGTCACCAGCCTATGCCCCGCATTGATCAGCACCGACAGGTTATTGGTGCATGCCACTTCACCGGACTTCGGACTCCAGCTGATGGCCACATGGATGCGGCGGTTGTATTTATACCGCCGCGTCTGTGCCATGGCCATATCTTCAAAATGTCCCGCAAGGATGCGGGACGTGAAGAATTGCCGGTCTGTGATTCTGCTGCGTTTTTCATTGAGCAGCTGTTTAACCCGCTTATGATTCACTCTTGCCATATAGAGTCGTCCTCCTTTCTTCCGGACTTATGCCGATGTTCGCTTCCGCTTTGGGGCAAACATAGGGTCCAGAATGGTTGTAATCAGGGCTTCCCGGTCTTCCTCGTCGGCAGTGGCTTTGCTGATGACCGTATACTTTGCCGACAGATAAGGGTCGCCGGAGATCTCTGCACTGATGACCCAATCGATCAGGCTGCGCATTCCGCAGGCACCGTCGGTGATGCTGTTTTTGCGGCAGTAATCGGCCATGTCGTTGACCACCTGCACCATCTGGGATACCAGGTATTCGTCGGCACATCCGGTCACGGCCATGGCTCGCTGCACCATAACCTCGGGCTCCGGCAGTTCAATGTCCTTGACCAGACTCATTCTGTCCACCACCGACTGGTTCATCGACCTGCAACCTTCGTAACTGACATTGGTCGTCACAATGACGACCGTATCAGGGTGTCTGCGAATGATCTCGCCGGTCGGAAGCGTGATAGACCCCTCCTGCTCCAGAAGAGAGTTAAGGCCCACCAGCACACCCGGCTGAATGATCGTGGACGGCTCCTGAACCTCGACTAAATACCCATGTTTTAACGCTTTCACAAAATCCGTCTCCACATAAGTATAGTTCTGGCCGGAGCTTTGACGGTTTTCGGCACGCTTGCTAAGAGCCTGTACCTTTTCCGTGACCTTTTCCAGCACAACGCTCATGCAGTCCTGCACGGTAGCCGCCAGATTTTCCACGCCTGTCAGAGCCTGATAGACGCCGGCAGGATCGTAGTCCATATCATCCAAGTCCGGAAGGCGCATAAGCTTTGCTACATTGGCATAGCTGATACCTCCCATGGACTTGAGGATCTCGCGCTCACGGTCAAGCTCCGAGCTACCGGTGGACACTGCGTCCGTTTCAGGGAAGATCATGCCGGTGAAATCAAATATTTCTGTGTTGGCAGAGCAGGTATACTTCATGTATGGCAGCCCCAGTCCGGCGGCAATGGCTTTTGCGCCCATGGTCTTGCCAGTACCGGCAGGCCCGCGCAATAGGAAGTTTCGCATCTGCATGGGCCGCCCGGTGGTCTTCTGCGCATGCTTGCAAATATCCACCACTTCCGGCGGAATGATATACCATTCCGGGAGTTTCGGAATCAGGCTCAGCTCCAACGCGCTCAAGGTGCGTCCCGGCGTCAGGGGATACTTGCCGACGAAATCCGTATGCTCCACCACGACGCCGGCTTTTTTGATAACGGCCGGTCCGGTCTTGGCAAAGATCGTGAATTCTCCGGCTGTGACGCTGGTGGGCACAAAGGATCCGGAATCCAGCTGACCTTGAGAGACCCGCATCAGGTTTCCGGACTTGTCCACTGTGATATTGATATGCGCCGGGCAGGTATCGTCCTTGATTCTGCGGTAGGCATTGTCGCAGAGGATTGCCATGCTTTCGGTCGCCTTTGCCATATCCGGGTATCCGGCAATGAACTGGTCGTAGTACTCCTGAAAGGTTTCATCGAACTCCGCATCTGACATCAGGAACGGCATTAGGGCAAAGAAGATTGCCGCGCCGTCCCGCTGGCTCGGATGCGCCACGTATTGCTCGATGAGCTCGGTGTTTTTGTCATAAACGCTTGCCAAAGCGCTGCCGGAGGCTGCATCGAACACCACAAGATGATAGGCATCCGGACCGACGGAGGATTTATACTCCGCCACGCTTTTGTTTGTATCGATCTGGCCGACCGCACCTTCTCCGGTGCCGTTCATGCACCGGCACATGGCGTGGACTGCCTTGATCACAGAACCACATAGCGTTGATTCCGTCTTTGCCCCGTACATGGATGCCACCTTGACCTTCTTATTTGTCATGGTATCAAAGGGGACGGGCAGCGAACGGGAGTAGTTGAACAGATTGTTGATTGATACGCTCATATCGCGTCATTCCTTTCTGCAGTGTCACTGCGTGAAATCAATGGTAATACCGGTATCTGTACAGCAGCAGTTTTCCATACCGTTTCGTTCCAGCTCCCGGCAGATGTCCGGCCAGCTTTCTCGTGCAGGCAGTTCTGCCGCCGTTATTTCCAGCATGGATAGCCCTTGCGCGATGCTCTCGTTGCACCGCTCATTGAGTTCCATAACATGGGCGTCCACCCATTCAAAAGCCAGATACTCATAATTCTCCGGGGGATCAACCTTCTGCGGAGTGTCATCCTCGTTTTCCTCTGCGCCCGTCTCATCATTTTCCGTTTCCGGCATCTTGACTTCTTCCGCGTGCGGGTAGGTCAGACTGCACACTTGAAGGCCGCGAATCACAACGATCGCTTCACGGTATCCGCCGGCATGGTTGAGCAGGATTCGCACCTCGTTGCCTGTCGCAATATTGTGCATGGCATTAGGCGTCTTCCATACCCATCTGGCGTTGGGGAAATCGGCCGTGACCAGCTCTGTAATCCGCCGCTGCATTGAGCCGAACGCCATGTCCCGGATATCCTGATCCGTAGGTTCTGGGCGAGCAGCCGGAAGCAGAGGCGGGATATTCTCCACTTTTCTGGCAGAGAGAAAGAGCAGTCGCATGGCGGCGATAAAAATACCGAGTATCACCAATAAGAGAATCGGCCAAAGCCTGCAAACAAACAGCAGCAGAGCCAATGTCCCCAGTATGGTCAAAACCTCATAGGCGATGTGGCGCTTGAATTCTTTGTTTTGCATATACTGTCCTTTCTGAACGCAAAAAACGCACATGAGTCCACATAGATACTCATGTGCGTTTTAATGCGCCCGATCCATTTGTAGTTCTTCGATTGATTATTCGTCGAAGAACGAATTTACGCCGCCGAAGGGTTCAAAGCCGGTGAAATTACCGGGCATCTCTCCGTTGGAGGCAGACTTTGCGGGTGCGGCAGCCGCTCTGGGCTGTTCCCCAGCTTCCTCGGTCTTCTGCTTTCCGCCGCCGGAGGAGCAATACTCAATCTCATCCAGAATGACCACCATGGCGCTCCTTTTTTCATGCGTCGTGCTGTCCTCCCAAACATCCTCGTCCAGGCGGCCGAGAATATTGATGAACGAGCTCTCTTTAAGCTGCATCTTTTTGATGCGCTCACATACCGGGCCAAAGGCTTTTGCAGAGAGGTTTACCCATCGGGTGTTGTTTTCGGCGCGGGTGTCGTACACCTTTTTGCCGATGCGGAACCGGACGCTCTCCCCGTTTTCGGAGAATTTGAGAGCCGGTGCGCCGTCATATCCCTTGGAGATGACGACATCAGTTGCGATTACCTTGAACATAAGATGCTCCTTTCTTGCAGGTGCTGCCTGCTATAACATGATTTATTTCAACCCATTTAGGGAAGAAACCGAGAAACAAAAAAAGTGCCAACCAACACAAATGTGTTAATTGACACTTTATAACTTGAATACTCTGGTGTTCCGCGCAGGAAACCTTGATACTTATGATTGTATTATAGCAGGTTCTCATATGACAGTCAATTGCTTTCCGCTGTTTTCGCCGGGCACTTCGCTGTTTTCACCGGGGTACCTTGCTCCAGCACAGACAGAACCAACTCCAACGCAAGCCTCACTCGAAGCGGGTCGAACATACAGTTCCCATCCGGCAGGATACCCGCTTCGACTCTGTTCTCTATTTCCCTGACTAATCCGCGGATCTCATCGCCTTTTGTCATTTTGATTCTCTTCCTTTCAAAATATCGATTGCCAAATATGTACTAAGCTGTTGGCAGCCTTCGTTTTCATATACCGGTGTGCCGGTTGCCGTATATACCGTGATGATGTCGCCCTCATCAACATTTCGAAGTTTTCCGGCGATCTGTATTTTCACTGTATGTGGGTCTGACCACAGATAGAGCGTTTTGATGCGGCGGCGCATCGGAGTTTTTTCCAGCCCGGTACAGTGACCACGAATTACCACTATTTGATCGGTGACTGCTCTATACAGCAGTTGCAATGCACTGAACCCATAAAAGGCGAAAAAGAGCAGGACGGAAAGAGACAGATAAAGGTTGCCCTCCAACAACAGAGACACCACCATCAATAAAAGGCTTACCAGCGCGGCTCCACATCTCATTATAATCTGTTTTTGCAGCGGCGGTGGGATTTTTTCGAATTTTTCTCTCATTACGCACCTCACAGCAGAAGGATTCTCTTTTTCTTCAGTAGCCTGAGCAATGCGGAAACGACCTCATCCCGCACTGCGGCGTGTTCCATTTGGGCTTCCAGAATGTTATCAAAAATGGTTTCCTGCGTATAGATCGTTTCCGTCAGGTTCTGCCTGTTTCTATCCCCCAACAGGTTTATTTGCGGTGCTACATGATGTTCTGTCAGGAATACCAGTTCTGCCGTGGTGAGCCGAAGTCCGGCTTCTGTCAGCCATAGCAGCAGTTCTTTTTGGCGTGCGCTTAGAATCGCACGAACTCCTTGCGGCTTCGCAGGCGTCAGAACGCACTGCGTCAATGCACGATACTCAAAAACGGGCTCATCACCTTCTGTAATTTCAACAAGTCCCTGACGTTTAAGCTGCTGCAGTGCTTTTACCTCCGGCACATTCTCGCGGTTTTTTGCAAACCCAAATCTGCCGTTAAGCCAGAGCGCAGCCTGTTCCCCGGTCAGCTGAAAATCTACGCCGCAGCGGGTCACGAACAGAAGATCCTCTGTGGAGGCTCTGATTACCATACCTTTGGATATATATTTCATTTTGCTCACTCCTTGTCTGTCCTTTTCCCATATTACACGGCAAGGCGGCGCGAATTACAGCACTCACAGCAAATACATTGCGACAACGCACAGAATAACAATCAGCAGCATGACTCCCGCCACGGCGGAAACCTTCTTCACCAATTCCATGTCAGGCCCCTCTTTCAGTTTTCCTGCATCTGAAGGCAGAACATCGTCATAGTAGCCGTCATATCCATCGTCCTTTAGATGAAAAGCTCCTCCCACGTGTTCACCGACAGGCTTTTCATGCTTTTTCCGTGGCTTTGGAGACAGGTGCTTACGCTTCTTTTCCATACGCTTTTGTGACTTTACGGGTTTCTCTTTTGGCTTTTTCTGACCACCTTCCGCAGTCGGCAGACTCTTCCCGCACTCCATGCAGAAAGAAGCGGCGCCATCTGCAAAATCGGCGCCGCAATAGGGACAATATTTCATATTCAGCACTCCTTTGGGCAGTATTCGGCATTCATGCCGGGTTTCACGACCCATTGGGGGACGATACGATTATACCACAGCGTCTTTTTCGTGTCATCGGCGCAAACCCTGCCATTTAGTCTGCCATTTCGTGAGACATTTTGTGTTCCTCAATAGGCTGAATGCTGCAAAGTCAATGCTCATATACGGTGAAGAAGCAGAAGACAAAGATATAGTCAAAATGCCTCGCTATCGCGCCGATAGTCAGTTCAATAGCAAAACAGGAAGCTATCGCCGACGCTCACGCTGCGAAAGCTCTTGAACATCCGCATGGCGGACAGTTCCGGGAAGATCACCAGTGCAGAGATCAGCAGGGAAACCCACAAGGTTCATCGCCAGCACGATGATGACCGCAACGACGACGGCGATCAGCAGGTTGCAAAGCCCCGCCTTCGTGCCGGTCGCCCTTGCGAAACTCTCGTCAAAGGTCACGGCAAAGATCTTATTGTAAAACAGGATGAACACCGCCATGACCAGCACCGACATTCCCACGCACAGCCATACCTCTGCGGGAGACAGCGTCAGAATGGAGGTGGAGCCGAACAGCGTGCTGCACACATCGCCGGAAAGATTGGACGAGGTGGAGAAAATGTTCATCAGAAGATAGCCGACGGCAAGCGCCCCCACCGAGATCATGGCGATGGCGGCGTCGCCCTTGATTTTCGTGTTCTGCCCTGTACGCAGAAGCGATACTGCACTGATAATCGTAATGACCATCACCAGCGGCATTTCATTGGTGATCTGCAGCACGGCGGCAATGGCCACGGCTCCAAACGCCACATGGGAAAGTCCGTCGCCTATGAACGAAAAGCGTTTCACCACATGCCTTCATCAGGCATGATGATTCAGAGTCACTGCTAAAGATACGTGTCTTTAATCCTTAAAAGACCGTTGGCCTTGCGCGCAGAGCGCGGGTCAGCGGTCTTTTGCTGTCCAGCCGCAGAAGGCGGCGGCAAATTTGCAGTTCAGCGTTTTATGGCAGCGAAATGGGCATTTTTTGCAATAATCTGCGCATTGTTGTGCATTGTATTGCATCGAAGTATCCGATATGATGAATTTACAGTAAATAAGCATGAAAAGGAGCGCACACATGAACGCAGCGGAACTGATCGAATATATCCGCACTGCCGAAAAGAAAACGCCAGTCAAGGTCTACATTTGGGAACGTTTTCCGACGAGCTTTCCGAATGCCAAGGTCTTTCCGGCCGGGGACGGGGCAAAAATCGTATTTGGCGACTGGCGGGACATCGGCCCCGCCATCGAGGCGCAGCAGGACGCCATTGCCGATATCGTGATCGAAAGCAGCTGCCGCAATTCAGCCGTTCCTCTGCTGGACACGAAGGGGCTGAACGCCCGGATCGAGCCAGGTGCCATCATTCGAGAGCAGGTCGAGATCGGGGAGGGAGCTGTCATCATGATGGGCGCCATCCTCAACATCGGCACAAGCGTGGGCGCAGGTACCATGATCGACATGGGTGCGGTGCTCGGAGGCAGGGCGATGGTCGGCGCACGCTGCCACATCGGCGCAGGCGCAGTGCTGGCCGGGGTGATCGAGCCTGCAAGCGCGACGCCCGTCGTCGTGGAGGATGAGGTGCTCATCGGGGCGAACGCAGTGGTGATTGAGGGCTGCCGCATCGGCAGGGGCGCAGTCGTTGCGGCGGGCGCGGTCGTCATCTCGGACGTACCGCCCGACACCGTGGTTGCCGGATGCCCCGCGCGTATCATCAAGCGTAAGGATGAGACCTCCGCCGCCAAGACGGCGCTGGTGGACGCCCTGCGGGAGCTTTGAGCCGCAGGCGCATGACATTCAAACACGCACAAGAAAGGGTTTCAGATATGCAAACGCTCACCCCCATGACAGTGGACAGAAGCGCCCTGCACCGCATCCCCGAGCTGGGCGACGAGCTGCCCAAGACCATGGACTATTTACAAGATGTCCTCGGCACGCTCGACTGCGAGGTGCTTTTCCCACTTGACAGCGCCGTGTGCGCCTATTTTGACTTCGGAGCGGCGGATACGCTGGCATTTCGCGCGGAAATGGACGCGCTGCCCATCGCGGAGCAGACAGGTCTGCCATTTTCCTCTCAGCACAGCGGAAAAATGCACGCCTGCGGACACGATGGGCACATGGCGATGGTGCTGGAGCTTGGCCGCAGACTCTGCACGAAGCAGGCGCTTCCGCACAACATTCTGCTGCTGTTTCAGCCCGCCGAGGAAACGACCGGCGGAGCCAGACGGATCTGTGAAACAGGGGTTTTTGAGCGGCTGCGCGTCAAGGCCATTTTCGCCCTGCATCTCTGGCCGGGGCTTCCTGCCGGGACGCTCGCCGGTTTGCCCGGCGCCATGATGGCGCGCTCGGCCGAGGTGACGTTCACCGCCAAGGGCCGCTGCGCACATTTCTGCTCCGCCGCCTCTGGCCGTGACGCACTTGCAGCCTGCGTGGAGTTTTACAGCCGGGCCGCGGCATTGCCGCTTCCGCAGGCTCCGCAAAGTCTGCTCGGCTTCGGGCGCATGGAGGCCGGAAGCGTCCGCAATGCAGTTGCCGGAAGCGCACGGCTGGAGGGCAGTCTGCGCGCGCTCGATGATGCTGCGTTTTGCAGCATCCGGGAGGCGCTGGAGACGATCAGCCGCCATGCCGCGCAAACCAGCGGCTGCGAGGCCACCGTCCATTTCAGCGAGGGCTACCCCGCTGTTGTGAATCCGCCCGATCTGCTCCGCAGGGCTTCTGCGCTGTTTCCCATCGAGGCGCTGACAGCGCCGAGCATGGCAAGCGACGATTTTTCATACTATCAGCAGCGGCTTCCCGGCCTGTTTCTGTTTTTGGGCTGCGGCGGCACACCGGCGCTGCACACGGCGGAGTTTGACTTTGACGAGCGCGTGCTGGAAGCGGGCGTGCGCTATTATGAAGCGGTCGCGGGAGGAACGGCATGGTAGACAGGCTCTGCACATCGCTCGGCGGGCTCTCTTTGAGCGCCATTCGCCGCTATACCGCCCTCGCCGCAGAGCGTGAGGACTGCATCACGCTGACCATCGGCGAGCCGGATCTTCCCACGCCCGCACCCATATGCGAGGCCGCCGTCCGCGCACTTGCAGGCGGCAGCACCCACTACACCGCAAACCAGGGCAGCGCTTCGCTCCGTGCGAAACTCGCCGCCCATGAGGCAAAAACGCGCCAGCTTGACTACGGGCCGGACGAGATCCTCGTCACCGCCGGTGCAACGGAGGCCATTTACTGCGCGCTGACCGGCGTCCTCGACCCCGGCGACGAGGTCGTGATCCCGACGCCCGCCTTTGGGCTTTACGAGACCGTGACACGGCTCGCAGGCGCTGTTCCCGTGTGTCTGGACACCGCCCGGACGGGCTTTCAGCTGACATATGAAGCGCTCTGCGCCGCCATCACGCCGCGGACAAAGGCGCTCGTGCTCAACAGCCCGAACAATCCAACCGGCGCGGTATATACGGAAGCCTCCCTTGCGGCCGTCTGCCGCGCGGTCGGAGACAAGCCCATCTTTATACTCTGCGACGACGTTTACCGCGGGCTGTGCACGCGGCCCTGTCCGGATCCTGCGGCCCTGCCCGGCCTGCGGGAGCGGCTTTTGATCGCCCAGAGCTTTTCAAAGCCGTGGGCGATGACGGGCTGGCGCATCGGATATCTCATGGGCAGTGCGCCGGTCATCCGAAAGCTCAAACAGGAAAGAAGAACTTGACGACCTACAGAAACAGGAGGTAGCTCAAATGAAACAGAAAACACTTTTTCGCGGCATCGCCACGGCGCTTGCCACCCCGATGACATCTTCCGGCGCCATCGACTATGACGCCTACGGCAGACTCATAGACTGGCAGATCGAAAGCGGCGTCGCCGGGCTTGTCACCTGCGGCACAACGGGCGAGGCGTCCACAATGACCGCCGAGGAGCACCGGCAGACGATCGCATTTGCCGTAAAGCGGGCCGCCGGGCGCGTACCGGTCATTGCGGGCACCGGCGCAAACTGCACCGAAAAAGCCGTCGAGCTGACACGGTTTGCCTGCGCCGCCGGAGCGGATGCCTGTCTGGTGGTGACGCCCTATTATAACAAGGCCACACAGCGGGGGCTGATCGCCCATTATACCGCCATCGCGGATGCATCAGATAAGCCCGTGATCCTCTATAACGTTCCCTCCCGCACGGGCTGCAACCTGCTGCCCGAGACCTGCGCCGCACTTGCCGGGCATCCGCGCATTGCCGCCGTAAAGGAGGCAAGCGGAAACCTCTCGCAGATCGTATCGCTATTTCACAAGGCAGAGGCTCATCTGGACGTCTATTCCGGCAACGACGATCAGATCGTGCCCATCCTCGCCATGGGCGGCGAGGGCTGCATCTCCGTGCTCTCCAATGTGCTGCCCAAGGAGGCGGTTCGGCTGTGCGAGCTGTTCTTCTCCGGCGATGTGCGCGGCGCTGCGGCGCTCCAGTACCGTCTGCTGCCCGTCATAGACGCGCTGTTTTCCGAGGTCAATCCCATTCCGGTCAAGGCGGCGCTGGCAAAAATGGGCTACGGCACCGACACGCTGCGTCTTCCGCTCACCCCGATGGAGGAAGGACGCCGGGCCGTCCTTCTGAACGCGCTCGAAGCATGGGGTGTTTGAGATGACAAGGATCCTTCTGCACGGCGCAAACGGCGCGATGGGCAGAGCGCTTCGCGCGCTGCTGGACGCCGGATTTGCGGACTGCACCGCAGGGCCCATGGTCAGCCGCAGCGGAAACGGCGCGTTTGCGTCCTTTTCCGAAGTTCTGGAGCCTGCCGACATCGTGCTCGACTTTTCCTTTCACACCGCGACCGAAGGCGCGCTTGACTTTGCGCTGGAGCACGGCCTTCCCATCGTGATCGGCACCACCGGACACACGCAGCAGGAGCGCGCGCGCATCGAGCGCGCCTCAGAGCAGATCCCCGTCTTTTTTTCCGGCAACATGAGTCTCGGTATTGCGGCGCTCTGCGGCCTTGTGCGCGAGGCCGCGCGCCTGTTTCCGGAGGCGGAGATCGAGATCGTGGAGACGCATCACAGCCGCAAGGCGGACGCTCCGAGCGGCACGGCGCGTATGCTCGCCGCCGCCATTCAAAAAGAGCGGCCGGAGGCAACGCTTGTGTGCGGCCGCAGCGGCTTTTCACCGCGAAACCACAGCGAGATCGGCATATCCTCCATCCGCCTCGGCAGTGTGACCGGCATCCATGAGGTGCTGATCTCGACCGGAGCCGAAACGCTGAGTCTGAAGCACGAGGCGCATGACCGGCGGCTGTTCGCGGAGGGTGCGCTGCGGGCTGCCGTCTTCCTCTGCGGCAGGCAGCCCGGTCTTTACGATATGGACGATCTTTTGAAGGGAGACGCCCTATGAAAACAGCGAAATTCGGCGGCACATCTCTGGCAGATGCAGCCCGCTTCCGGCAGGTAAAGCGCATCGTATCGGCAGACCCGGAGCTGCGCTTTGTCGTGGTCTCCGCCCCGGGAAAGCGCTCTGCGGAGGACAAAAAGGTGACGGATCTGCTGTATGACTGCCATGCCGCTGTAAAAACAGGCGCAGACCCCGAGACTGCCTTTGCACCTGTCGCTGCGAGGTTCCGGCAGATCGCGCAGGAGCTCCGTCTCGGCATCGATCTGGAGGCGGAACTCCGGCAGATCGAAAAGGATCTGCGCTCCGGCGCGTCTGCTGCATACTGCGCCAGCCGCGGCGAATATCTCAGCGGGCGGATGCTGGCAGCCCTGCTGGGCTGGCCGTTTCTCGACCCGGCGGAGCTGCACTTCTTTGACGCTGACGGCGTCCCGCAGCACAAGCTGGCGGAGCAGGCGCTAATGCACAGGCTCCACGACATGGAGCGTGCCGTCATGCCCGGCTTCTACGGCGGCGGCGCGGACGGCCGCATCCACACGCTGCCGCGCGGCGGCTCGGATATCTCCGGGGCGCTGCTGGCAAGCGCCTCCGGGTCGGATGCCTACGAAAACTGGACGGACGTGCCCGGCATTTTCCGCGCCGATCCTGCGATCGTGCCCAGCGCAAGGGCGATTCCCGCCATGGCCTATGACGAGGTACGGGAGCTTGCGTATATGGGCGCCAACGTGCTGCACGAGGACGCGGTGACGCCAGCCCGGCGTATGGGCATCCCCATTCACATCCGCTCCACGATGCAGCCGGACGCACCCGGCACCCTCGTCTCATCGCAGAGCCCTCCCTCCGCCTGTCCCGTCACGGGAATCGCGGGGCGCAAGGGCTACTGCTCCATACAAGTGGAGAAGGAAAACATGAACAGCGCCGTAGGCTACTGCCGCAGGATTCTCTCGGTGCTCGAAACGCACGAAGTTCCTTTTGACCACATCGCGACGGGGCTTGGCAGCATCTCGTTCATCGCCCCGGCCGCGGCGGTCTCCGCCTGCCGCGAGGCGCTTTTGTCGGACATTTCCGCCGCCGTCCGCCCGGACAGCATCTGCGTTGCAGACGGGCTTGCCATGGTGTCCATCGTCGGACGGGACATGGCGGGAAGGCCGGGCGTCTCCGGCCGTCTGCTCTGTGCGCTCGGACGCGCCGGCATCAACGTGCGGATGATCGTGCAGGGCACGCGCGAGATCAACATCACCGTTGGCATCAGCGAGCCGGAATATGAAAAAGCCGTGCACGCGGTGCACGGTGAATTCTTCCCGGAAGCGCCCCAGTGAGCCTTTGCTCGCGCTCCTTCTTCGGTTCTGTTGACCTTGTTCCTTCCCCGGCGCGCCTCAGCCCGCCTTTTCTGATATCCTGCTGCGGAGCGCAGAAGCGCTCCGCTTTGTCCGATGCAGAAAAAGCGGCCGGCAGCGTTCAACTGCCAACCACCAAAAAAGCTGGGCAGTTCATCGCGCCCAAGGCCGCTTTTTGTGTCCTGTTTTATGAAAAAGACGCTTCTTCCGCGCCTCGCGCCAGGCGGGACAACGCACAGACCGCGTAAATATAGCCTGCAAGGATCAGCGGTGCCGGCAGCCCGTATAGCAGCGGCGCCGGGATGATGCGCCAAAACAGCTTGAGCACGCCGATCTCTGCGCCGTAGGTGAAGAAGTAGTTCGCCTCCGGGCAGAGCGTGAGGCGTAACAGGATATTGATAAGATGAGCGCCTACGGCAAGCAGGCCAAAGGTCTTGAGGATCCGCGGGATATCCTTGGGGTCGGGGCGGTAAAAGCCCAGCGTCGCCAGACTCAGGCCGCAGACAACAAGGAGAGCGTGGGTCACATAGTAGCCAAAGATCCGTGGCAGGAACGGCGAAAAGCCGGAGAACAGCGGCTCCGGGAAGAGCAGCGCCATCAGTGCGCCAAGGGGCGCTACAAAGAATGAAAACCCCATGATCGAGCGGTTCCTCTTCCACACTCCCAGCGGGATCAGGAACAGATTGATGTTGCACAGGTGCAGCGGCAGCTCATTGAAAATGTTGAAGCCATTGGGATAGTACGCACGGATATACGCTGCGTCCATGGACAGTGAGAGTTTGTAGCCGGCAAACAGCGCGAGATTAAAAAAGCACACGCCGATCAGAAACCGGGAGCGACGTGCCTCCGGTTTTCCGCGCAGCAGCAAGAATATGAGCAGCACCGCCGCTGCCGTAAGCAAAAGCAGAAGCAAATGCGGCCCGCGAAAGGGCGTAATAGAAAATTCGTTCATTTCACACGCCGGAACGTCTTTCCGGTCTTCTTCTCAAGGAATCGTTTGAATTCCTCCACCGTCCCGCCGGTAAGAGTACGCTTGTCCAGAGGCTGCACATAGCGTTTCTTCATCAGAAGGATGATGTAGTCCTGCGACTCAGCCAGTGCGTCGATCAGCTCGTAGCGGAAGGTGGAGGTGGTGGCCGCCGTAACGACGGTATAGGAATCCTCGCCGAATGCGACATGATATTCCTTTGTGCCCGCCAGCGTGTTTTTGCGGGCGATCATGCCATTGAATCGGTCCTGAAACAGCAGAACGGACAGCAGTATCACCTCTACCAGCAAGGAAATCACCGTTCTGGCATCAAGCGTAAAAGACTCTCCATCGAATGGAATCAGCAGCAATGCGCTGAATAAAAAGACGCTCCAGCCGAAGATGGCCCACATAATGCTTCTCTTTCGCCGCAGCACCCTGCGCATCGCGCGGGCAGCTACGGTCATAGATCGATTTGTGATATTGCTGTGAATTTCAAATGTCATACGTTTTCTCCGTTGTAAGTAATTCTGTATCCGCAGGGCTGGCGTTGCATTGCAGTCGCCTCCGGACAGCATAAGCTGTCGCTTGTTTATTCTACCATACCGAAAATAAGGTCCATGTTAAGTTTTCCGAATTCTCAAAGGGAGGTCTCGGATGTGCCTTCGCCAAGGCACCTGCCGGAAGCCACTTCTGATGCACGACCTTACCATCCCAAATGCTTCCGGGTTCTGCGTGAAAATCCATTCTCGTCCGTTGGAAATGGGCTGTTGCCAGAACAGCCCATTAAAGTTCATGTATCGGCAAGCATATATTACTTGCTCTTTTCTTTGCTTTTTTCGTCTGCGAAAAGTGTATGGCCAAGCGCCATCCCTATCATCGAAGCAATCGTTCCGATAAAGAAAAAGCTGAGCGTTTGCAAATCTACCCGATTAAAGATCAATCTTTCTCTCATGCCATAGCTCGCATAGACGGAAAGCATGAACATAAGGCCAAATCCAATCGGCGCCAGCCACTTGTACTTTCCCCAATAATTGTTTTTCCCGATCAAAAGAGACAGAACGATCGTGGCGGCCGGGAGCATAATCCATTGGGTTCCACCTGCCTGTGCTTCCGTAATACTTCCCGCGGAAAAACGCCATGACGCCATAATATTGAACGCCCAAATTACCAGATAGCACAAAACCACCAGCAGTTTTGATAACCTTGTCTTGATCTTCACCGTATTTGTGCTTTCTTCGATATATTCCAGATAGTCTTTCATAGGGCCTTCTCCTTGTATTATAGAGTAGTAGTTATTAGAGTCCCTCTCCAAGGACTGTGCTACACTGTAAGGGATGCTGTGGATTGGTTATGTTCTCCTACCGCAAGACGGTTCTTGAAAGGCTCCAACCACAGTCCTTTACAGTATTGTTAATCAGTTAGATACCGCCAGACGGTTTATGTAGAACAAGGTTACAAGAGTAAAGCGTCCTGTGGACCCAGCATCAAATAAACATACCGGAGGTACCATCATGATTTGCGTGGGTATTGATGTCGCCAAGGACAAGCACGACTGCTTCATTATCAGCTCGGAAGGCGAAGCCCTTTCATCTCTTTGCCGCTCAAACATCTTATACATTACCCACTTTATCTATATATGGTTTACAGAAAGGCAAGGTAACAAATTAATAATTCGTTATTTTCATTGAATACCTCTTGTATCTATATAGTGGTTCTTGAAGTTTAGAGCAACCGTGGACGTTGTAGCCTCGGTAAAAGCTATGCTATTAACAGCAAGCACGATAATCAAAGCCGAAGCCAAAGGCATAAGTCTCCTTCAAAATAGTTGAGTTTCAAAGGAAAACGATGTATACTACCTTATAGTCCTTGCGAATCTGCATCGCCTCCCATAGCGATGAGCTTGTCCGGCTCGCGATTTACAAGGACTTTTTCATTCCCCCAATGGAAATATCTCCTTCCCGCGCCTTGTCGTTTGTTTTTCTCATATCATTCTTTTCCTTCTTTGCATATGCCATATACTTGCTGTTCGTGAGGGCGGCGAAGGTCAGCCCTGTAAGCGACCAGAATGCCTCCGAGGCGAAGAACATGAGCGCAGTTTCCATTAGATTGCCAAAGTAATTCGGCACACTTTCCCCAGGCTTGGGGTAAGCCTCCATGGGCAGGAACAGCAGCGCGGCAAAGCCGTAGGCTATGAATATCCCCAGCGCCAGCCCGCCGGAAGCAGCGCAGGCCGCGGCCTTGCCCGCGATATACCGCGATACGATGGTTCGGGGGAGATACTCCTTTATGAAGCCGCTCTTTACATCGTCGATGAAGGAAGCGGTATACGGCAGCGCCGCTAAAATTGGCAAAGCCAATGCCATGGCATCTGAGGACAGTGCGCTCATGATAAGGTCGCTGTGGAAGCCGTGGGAAAGGAACTCCGCCGAGCGGAAGCCGGACAATATGCCCTGCACCGTGGAAGGGAGCAGCTCCAGCACCGTGCCTGAAACGCCGATAAGGAATGCACGGCTCAGCATGGCCTGCCTGAGGCTGGCGCAAAGGGGCTTTTTTCATGCGGGATTTCTCCTTTCTCCGGTTTTTACAATTTGAAAGCAGGCGTGGCGGGGTTCAATGCGGTCATGCAATATATTTCTTAGGAAAAATTATTGTGCATTTCAACACGGGATCCATCTAATGCATTGATTGCTATATAGGATGGTAAAATATGCCCGTCCAAGGCGCTCTCTTTTTGCACGATGAACAGCCATGTCGGAATGAGGAAAACCTTGTTCCTTTCCTTTGTAGAGCGAACCATGCAGTTCGTGAGCATAATTCGCGTAACATGTCTATCCTCGACTGTGGTAGCATCGGCTACCCATGAGGAACCAAGAATAAGCAGGTCTTTCGCGTGCTGCCATACCGCCTCAAATGATAGAGGCTTCATGTTGCTTTCTAACTTATTCGTTATAATAACGGGATATTCCCAATGAAAGAAACGTATTCCCTCCTGATCCACCATAAGCACAATTCTTTCCTGCGGCCAGGGTTTGATATAGTCCGCTTCATCCTCAAACCCCAAAACCCCCGGGGTCAATATGCTGCTGTCAAACGGAATTTGCCCATCGATTGCACGGCAAAAAGTTATTTGGTAGCCCACCGAGACCGTAGCATAGCCAAAGAATCCATCCAGCATACGCGCCGCTTCAATATGTGCCGCTTCAAAGCCTTCAATTTTCAAATCATTCAATACGTTTTTTGATATTGTCAACGCTTCTTCTTTGGATAAAACGGGTTCCAGTACAACAGGACCTTCTCCGTCCCAACCGCCGTTCTTTATTATCCATGATTGTAGTTGTATGGTTCCGGCGTTCTTCGGGAAAATTTCTATTTGATTTTCATCGGCAAACACATAAACATTTTGTTCCAAACTGTTTTTGAAAACCACATTGCATGGGAAAGTCGGGTCATAATCAGCAATGGGAATATATTCCTCGTTAGGCGCATTTCGCAATTCTTCGGATAAGCTTTCGATTATTTCGGCGCTATCGGCAGATGGCTCATACAGAACGGAGCCGTCTTGCTGTTTTTTCGGCATTCCTCTTTTTAGAATGACTATGAGTTCTTCCAAATCTTCTTTCGTCATTTCACCGGAGCGCGCTCCGATGAGGTCTTTAGAGAAGTATGAAACTATTTCATCCAAGCGGGTTTGGCCAAACCTATCTTGCGTCGCTTCATACACATGAAAGCCTCCAGCTTGGCCTATCTCAATATCCGTATCCGCCACAAACTTGAAATGTGACATTTGTATTTTTTCATTCAATTTATTTGGGCAAATAAAGGTGCTGTCAGTTTCCATATCATTGCTTTCAACAAGCGTAGCTTCTAATTGTTCCGCCGCCTTATGCACCACTATCTCCTTTTCGGGCGTGGGCTGGCAGGCAGATATAGCAATAATGCAAAAAAAGACGCTTAAAAGGTATATGATCTTCTTCATTTACTCATCTCCTTGTCTCCTTTGCCAAAAGGCAGGACTTTGGAGCGCATACGCAAGCATACGCCCCAGCTTATGCTTTATTGATAGGTTGCCGAGAATGTTCCGCTCGTGGTCATTCTAGACGCATTCGGTGTGTTGTAGTACGGGTTTCGAATCTGCAAATAGATAGAAGAAATCGTTTGGTACGTGGAGTATACCGACAAGGTGCCAGATGACTGCCCCGTTGGAACTTCCGCTTGTCCGCTAACAGAAACATTGGAGGCATTCACCAATTCTACAACCTGATATCGTTCCAAACCAGATACCGCAAATACAATACGCGTGTTGTCATCTTTGCCCGATGTAAACTTGGTACTTCCACTGGAGCGGCTGACAGGTCCGCATTTCCAGACATGGGTTATTTTAGCATTGGTATAAGTTTTACTATTCGTCGCAGCTAACGCCGAACTGGCAGAAACAAGAATCAACAGCATTATCAATGTAAATGCCGCTTTCCTTAAGAATCCCTTTTGCATAAAAACTCCTTTCACAGTTGTTGGATATTAGACAATAATCAAGCATAATATATTACCCCTTCAGCCTTTGCAACTCTGCATTGCTTCCCACAGCGATGAGCTTGTCCGTTTCATGATTTACAGGAACTTTTTCATTCACCCAATGGAAACATCTCCTTCCTGTGCCTTATCGTTTCTGTACCTTATAGCTTTCTTTTCTTCTTTTCTTATATGGTATGGTTTCACGGAATGCAAAGTAACAAAAATCTTTTGTTGTGACTGTGCGGACTAAAGTTGGATGTTTTTATTAACAGATGCGAGTTGATACTGGCTGTATGCAGCAACCTTGGGACGAATCAACAGAAATACTTGAGATGAATCTGTTAACACAATGTTTAACTCATCACTGCTTATAACACTTTACGTGATTAGCAGTGCCGTGTTAATATATAATTACAAAGTTTAGATGGAGGGAAGTGCAATATCTTACATGGCAAGTTTTGATACAGAAGCAGAAAGCGATGCGGAGATTATTCGTAATCTTTACGAACAGTATTATTTTCTCCTCTATCGCTATGCCCTTCCCAAGGTGAATTTTGACAATGATGCCGCAGCAAACTGTGCGCATGCGGTTTTTGATGTTGCCTCAAAGAATATAGAGAAGTTAAGGGATCACGAGAACATCGGTGGTTGGATGATGCGATCGCTTAAAAACATAATTTCCGACCACTATAAGGCTCAACGTAGGCGCACAAAGAAGGAAACACTCTTTTCCAGAATGACGCTAAAGCATGATTTTAGCTTTGAATTGTGGCCGGACAACATTTTTAGCGATAGCGAAATTCAAGAAATCAAAAATGGAATTTTGAGCTTGCTTAGCGACAATGAAAAACAGATATACCATCTGTTTTATGTCGAAAACAAAAGCGTAAGGGACATAAGCGATCTGCTTTGTATATCCGAGGCGGCCACAAAGATGCGCTTGATGCGGCTGCGAAATAAGATATATGATGGAATCAAAAAATTTTTTAGAAATCCTGTTACCTTGCCATGCAATAGACCATATAAGAGTATAAGAGGAGAGAAGCGTCATGGGCGATCATCGTGAATACCAAAAAAGGATAAAAAGATATGATGCTCAGATAGAATATGTGGATTCTGTTTTTGAAGCCGAAATATGCAAACCCGTTGAACGGCGAGACGAAGCACTGCTAAATGAGTGTCTGGATACGTTGGACTACCTGCATGACAGCAGGCGTAAGCTTATTGTAAAATTAGAGGCTGAGAGTCCAGCTTGTGTTCGGATGGCTTATAAAAGGCCGCGGCTTGCGTTCGCAACTAGCATTTTATTGATGCTTCTTCTTGGCACCGGTGTGGCTCAAGCTATTGACTTTAGAATATGGACCGCTTTGATTCATTGGGATGCCGGTTATCTCTCTGTGAACTATGTTCCGGAGGAGGAAGAAGCCTTCGATTCTGCCAATGGAAGCATCATAAATGATAACAGTATTACAATTATGGATGACGGTATAATTGAGCCGATCGATTATCCATCAATCGATGATGCTCTTAATAAGTTGGATATTATACCCATGCTGCCGATGCACTTGCCCGATGGCTTTGATGTGGATAGAGTATACGGAAACTGTGGCAAAGGCGGCAAAGTGCTGAATATAGTCTATAAGAGCGAACAACACTCATTATCATATAAAGTTGATGAGCATCTTGAATCAGAGAGCGCAGTAACAGTTGTTTTACCTGATAACAAAGAAGAGTATAAAAAGTACAAGAGAAATAGTATAACATATACGTTGACACAAACAGGTACAATGGTCTACGCAACGTGGACAAATGGTTATATGATATACACTATTAACACTGATTTGCCATATGAGGAAGTTTTGCTTATCATAGATTCTCTTGAAGTCTATACAAAATAATATGGAGGACACCTAACATGAAAGTCAAAGAAATCATATCGCTGGTGCTTATATGCACAATGACGTTAGTGCTTGGAACAACCACATTTGCGTTAGAACGTTCTGAGCCTACGGGTATTGCCTCTTCCGATCCATTTTCATCAGACAGATGTGTCATTCTGTCGCCACAAACGAGAGCTGCAGATTTGATGTACAGCCCAAGTTTATCTATCAGCAGTCCAAGTGTAGGTAAAATATCTGTAAATGCAAACGTTAGCACAAAGAAAACTGTTGATAAACTTGGGTTTACGGTCCTTAAAATAGAGCGCTGGAACGGAAGCTCCTGGGAACCGGATGCTTTCTGGAATGACAAGTATTCATATAGCACAAGTTCCTTCGCTTGGTCGGGAAGCGCTACCGGTTGTGTTAGCGGCGCATATTACAGAGCTACCTGCACATTCTATGCCAAGTTAGGCAGCAAAGTGCAGACGATTGATGCTGCAACAAGCTATATTAAATGTCGGTAAAAATCGCCTGCCGTCCGCACGGGATGCTGTATTGATGGTTATCAAGGATTCGGGATAACTTGGGCAAGCAGGGCAAAGAGGTACCCACTTTGCTTTTCGGGCAATTTCCGCCGCCGC
>OHGW01000050.1_pt1 | contig 56765 bp, 52 predicted proteins | sample 1567821 | NCBI WGS metagenome assembly OHGW01 (sample SAMEA3879572, study PRJEB24766) | human gut metagenome | biome: human-associated habitat; feature: feces | place: USA | collected 1985/1987 | reverse complement strand
GGGTGAGTGGCAGTCGGCTCGCGAAGCGTCAAGGGCAAGACAAGCGGCTGCCGCCCTTGACCCTTTGCGCCCCGGCCGTCCAAACGTAACCAAGGGGGCGCCGAAGCCCCCCTGTAATAGATTTCTGCCAGATACCAGAATCAAATTTGCGCATAAACCTTGACACTACCTAGAATTGTCAAGCAAACAAAAGCGGTACGAGCATACACTCATACCGCTTTTGGCTTTTTATTCCCACTCGCTCCCATCAGACCTGTCCTAAACAAGCTTGCTTATGGGATTTAGCACAGATTATTTGTATTACTTTCATTATTCAGGTAGCATGGGCTATCTGATTTTTTGTTGCCATTTGGTTGCCACGGAACGCAAGAACTACGAGGGATTCTATGACTCTCCCATCATCATTTTATAGTGTGCTTCGTGCCCCATTTTGAAAAATACTTCTTTGAATATCTGTTTGTATCGGTCTATCGAATCTGTGTAGCTGTCGATATACAAATCATCGGGAATGGTATGTGAACCGTCATTGATCCAACTCAACAAAGAACGGCAGATCATTTTTTCTTCTATAGTTGAGAAAGAATCTACGATTGTGTCATCCTTTGTTTTACCAAGAATACTAAAGTAGTTTTCTAAAATTCTTCGCATAATATTTTGCGTTGTAATAAGCGAAGCGTTTGTGTTACTTTTTAATTCTTCCCACAGTAATTCATACGACGTTTTAATCGGATTATTTCTTTCGTATGCCTTGATAGTGGATATGTTATTGTCCTTGCTTATGATCCAGAAATGTATATCATTGCAAACTTCGGTTCTACGATCAATAAAAGCGGTTTCCTTGTGGAAAAACACATTATGCGTGAGAATGAAAATCTGCTCTACATCAGAATTTCCCTCACGAACATCTTTTATTAAGCCTTTAACCAAAGAACTTACTATGTATAAAACTGTACTATCAAGGCTGCAGATGGGGTCATCCAACACTAAAACCTTACGATTAGATACTTTTGCAACATCGATGGAGCCTTTTGCAAACTGCAAAAAATACAAGAACGATATAAATGTTTCTTCGCCCTCGCTTAATGTATTGGTGGCAAGGGTGCCATCCATACGCTGTATTTGATATGCGTTTGGTTGAGCTGGAGACGGTACAATTTTGAAATTAGTAAAACCATAGCTTTTCAAAGAACGATTGATCTCATCAACCGTCGGCTGAACGCTTGTTATGTTCTTTCCGGCTTCCACAATTTTGCCGTCCAAGTCATCCAACTGTTGCTTGCATACGTCGATTCCTTTTTGGATTCCTTTTTTAGCTTTAGTAAAGGTTTCGATATCATTCAAATACCCTGCAATTAACGCTTCGTTTTCATCCATTAAAAATACCCAAATATCGGCGACAAGAGTGTCTTTCTCGGATGTATAGTTATCAACCATCTCATTGTGTTTGGTAACAGCTGCATTTCCGTTAATAACTAATTGTTTCATTGAACTTGTTGTTGCGGCTGTTTCAGTAAGCGAAATGATTCTGCCGGGTTCTTTTTCCTTGATGAGCATTTCTGCTTTATTCTTGGAAAAATATCCATTAAGCAACTCTATAATTGAATCAATCTTACTTGCCTCAATTCCAGCTGCAGGATAAGACCCAAGGCTTGTCCGAAGTGTCTTGATGCGACTCAACAATTCATCAGTATAAGAACTATATTGGCCAATGAACTGCTTTATTAGGCTGACATCCTGTTCGTATTCGCCACTAAAGAAAGCATCAAGTTGATTTTTCAATTCATCTGTGATGGTTTGCTTTTGACAAAACGGACAGATTCCATCTTCTCTCAAATGTTTTCTTCCTTGGCTTACCCAGTCAGCATTATCTAAAACCTCAATAAGTCGTCCGATAGGGAGATCTCTGTTGCCAACAATTACTTTGCTCCAAATCGCTGCTGTTTCAATTTCCGCAATTTGCTCAACTATATTATCAAGCACAAATGGAATGATGGGGCATTTTTCAGGTTTCCGCGCAAATAATGTTTTCGCCCGTACAAGTAAAGCATCTCTTGTTTCGGTGGAAGAATGCGATATTTGGTACCGTCTAAGCACCTCATCTCGAAAGCGTTCTTTATTGTTTCTAAAGCCACTAAAAGCCTCTTGAAAATCTGCTTCATTTGGTTTCAAAATTCGTTCCCATACAGTATCTCTAAACGTTGCTTTGTATGCGATTTCTTCTTGAAGCTTCTTTTGGAGTGTATTACCTCGTGTTGTATAGTCTTCGTTCTTTTTGGCGCGTTGCTCTTTCATTTCTTCAAGAGCTCGTATATCTTCGATGGTTGCTTGACCGAGAGTAAAAACACCAGCAATGTTTTCTTTGAAATTTCTTTCACGAAAACGACGATTATAGACCATTATGTCAACAGCAGTATCGTTTTCCCATTCGATTATACATTCACGGTATAGTAAATCTGTGGGATCCTGCAAGAAATTGCTAATCGTTGATTTTCCACTACCATTTGGACCATAAAAGAAATTAATCTTTTGACAATTTTCAATTGAGGTGCCCTCCGATAGATAGGTGGCGCAATTTTTTAGCTTTATTGTCTTTATCACAGGGCACACCTACTTTCAATGTAAATATTGGATCAGCAATCTCTGCAAGGGATAATTACACACGCTGATTCTTACGAGTCATTCTGCGGTTGCGCATTTTCCCCCAAATACTATGGAGTAAACTGATTTCATGTTCAGATAAACCGAGCCCCTCTTGGAGTAAAATGGTATCTGTATATTTCAAAATTTTATCAATCTCTCCATTACGCTGCCAACGATCAATTTTTTGCAAATCTAACCGTTCGGCCATTTGCATGGGAATACGGGTTCTTCGCATTTCTCCTGGCTCAAAAGTTAGGACACCTCCGCCATAGCTTCTGCCAAGTGTTTCGCTAAGGGCAAACGTATATGTGTTCAAAAAGGCAGCCACTACCTGTCTCCCGTCAATGCCATCTAAGAATCTTACCTTGTGGAGAGTATCAGTAACAAGAGCTTTTTCTTCATTGAGAATCATCCTTGGATATAAATGCGCCTGACGAATTAGAAAAGCATCGGCGCACCAAGTCTGTGAAACATGATACCATCTTGGCCTTATGCGACATTTATAATTTTTGTTGAAGCCCTTTTCTTCGCCCCACTGAATATATGCCTTCTGTTCATCAGTCAAGTCATCAAATTCCTCGTTTCCGGGAGCAAAGAAAAAAACCTTTTTACCTAACTCAATCAGATTGTTGTAATCCTCATTTGTTAATTGCACACCTTTTAACTGCTCGGAACGGCTAATGATAGGGATAACACTCTGTTGAAGATTGAATTCTTCTACCGTTGCCTGGTTCATGACAAAAAAGTCATTCTCGCCACTTACAAGACCAACATTCACTTCAAACAAATCGGTTGAATTGGAAATTCTCGGATCACTATTAAGCCGTTTCAGCAAGTACAGTTCTTCGTTGGATAAATAGTATTTTACCCATTTGTCACGGCTATGATCGAGTTCCTTTAGCTCGGTATTCTCTAAACATGTTTGGCCCTGTGCAATCAAATCTGCCATGTCATCCAGTTCTACAACACGAATACCATGCTTATCACAGCCTCTTTCACCCAGCAGAAGAATAACTTCCTGCTGTATGTCATCAAAGACCAGTCGTTTAAATGTAACAAGTGTTAGCTTATCAAAAAACGTACTGAGAAACTGTCTTGCTTCAGCAGCGTAGTCAACTTGGAACAATTCAGCGGGAATAACCATTCCAACACGACCAGTTGGCTTTAATGCCTTGCAAGAAAGCACTAAGAACGGGAGCCAAATGTTCGTTAGGCGGTTGGGTTGAAATCCGTGTTTGTTCATCAAAGCAAATGCAATTTTACGATATTCCTCTGTAAAATGCTGATAGCGAATAAATGGTGGATTTCCAACTATCGCATCGAATTGAGTGTGGTCTTCAATATTCTCTTGGTAGTATGTGAAAAAGTCTTTACATACTACTGTTGTACCATATTGTGCGGATTTTTCAGCCTCAATATCATCCAATTCAATCCCAAGTACATTGTTCTGAATTTGCTCATCCGTAGCGCCCAACTCTCTATAGCGAGTGGTTATGGCACTCAAAAAACTACCATCACCACAGCTTGGCTCTAAAACAGAATCAGATGTTTTACGGATTGCCCATTCTGCAATAAATTCAGAAATTTTGTCGGGGGTATAGTATCCGCCTCTTAATTTGTTATATCCTTCAATCGGTTTCATACCTGTTCCTCGACTTCCTGAGATTCTATCTGATAAAGCTCATCAATTGCGATATTTAGTTCAGCGTTGATTGCCGTAATGGAGTGTTCCAAAACTGTACGACGAGCGGCATTAGGAGCAGAAGCTAATTGCTCCTTTAACTGCATGATGTTTTGCACCATCTCAACAATCTGCTGATGTTTGGCAACTTCGGTAGGATTTTCAAAATCAATCTTGTAAATAGGCAGGGTCGCAATAAACTGCTTTCCATGAGAATAGTAATCTCCCCTAAAGGTGCTTGCCCTGCTTTTTACAAGGAGTTCCATTAACCAATGGTTCAAAATCGCCTGGATATAGAAAATAGATTCCTGAGAAGTAGCTTTCTTTTCTATACCATAGAAAGGACCATTTCCTCCACCAGTAAAGACAACCATATCATTATCATAGACATAGTTTGAGCTTGTAGAAAGTACAGGCCAAACGAGATGTTCTCCTGCAAGGAAACGCCTTAAAGATTGGCTACGTCCGAACGCAAACCAATTTTCAGTAGTGCGTCCGGGCATATTGCGTTCATCCAGCTTATTCTTGAAGCTGTTCAAGTACGCTAACGCATGTGGGAAATCCGTTGTCATTTCGTCCAGACTATACAGCACCGGCCTTCCATTAACCGACTTATACGGGAATATGATGTAGCTATTTGCTTTTATTTTCTCGTAACTGACAAGCTGCGTATCATATATGCTTTTGCGCAAAATCCCTTTCTCAATCTGGAACTCACGTCCCTGTCTATCGTGTGAGTAAATGAAATTCTCGTCTTCACGATCAGCGTGGATAATATAGATTTGATCAGCGCTTGTTTGAACGCCAACAAAAATGTCAACCAAAGTAGAAAGGGAAACACAAGATTGCGAGATCTCTTCCAAATGTGCAACGATATTTTGAGGCAAAAACGACCACGGCTGACCACTAATGTAAGCAGCCGGATAGGTCAAACATTCTGTATCATGATTGAATAAGAACTGATTCCAATCCTGAACAAAACCAATTTGGAATTCTTCGTGACCCTGCTTAGATAATACCAAGATGCAGGTGTAAGTGCTTCTGTTTTCAAAAACTTGATGAGTTCCGAAATGCAGAATTTTCTTAACATTGGAATTTGCAGAAAGCAATTCTCTCAATTTAGCACCTGACTTGATATTCATAAACTTGTGCGGGACTATATAACCCAGCATTCCGCCATCGTTTAACAGTGCAAGTCCTTTTTCAATAAACAGATAATACTTATCAAGCGTATCAGTTTGTGCGGTTACATAGGGAGAATGGCTGCTCTTATAAAAATCATACTCTTCTCGGGAATAGTGCACCATATTCTGGACACGAATATAGGGCGGATTACCGATAATTGCATCAAACTTTCGGTTGCCAAACTCAGCATTCCAATCGAACATCTTTAATTTGTTCATCAAAGAAACATTCAGATAAACAGATCGATCAAAACGTGCATAAGCCATATTCACAAGGCTATTGCCATTTTTGATATTCTCGTCCAAATTAGGAAGGATGCGTTGATTAGTACGCTGATGAAAAGCTTCTGCCTCCTCCAAAGACGAATTTTCCAATGCCTTTAGCAGCAAGCTAAACTTTGATACTTCTACAGCAAGAGGGTCAATATCAACGCCGAAGATGTTATTTTTCAAAATGGAGCGTTTTTTCTCGTAAGAAAGTATATAGTTTGTACTGCCAGCCAGTTGATAAATATCGCCTCTTCGCTCAGCATTTTCTCTATCATGGTTTCGATAATACTCAATATGATAGTTTACAATGTATTCAAATGCCGACAGCAAGAAGTTGCCAGACCCACAGCAAATATCTGCAATGCGATACTGAGCTACTTCCTCGGGAGTTTTATTTTCATACAGAGGACGAAGCGTTTCTTCGATAATAATATCGGTGATGTTTTTGGGGGTGTTGACTGCACCCTGGGAGTCAACTACTTCGGGCTTTTCTTGCGTCTCAATATGTCCATTTTCTCGAATTACAAGGGTCTCATCCAAGAACAGTTCATAAATCTGACCAATAATATACGGGTCAATTACACCAAACTCATAGGAGTTATTGGGGTAATACAGGCTTTGAAAGATCTCGATAATAACTGAGTCAGACACCGTAAGCCGATCCTCTTCTAAGAGTTCAAATAAGCCTGAATCGTATTTCTGGTCTGCCGCAGCAAACATTGTTCTTAGATCTTGGTATGTCGCAATAGCTTTCAGCGATTCATAGTTCTCAAAACATCTATCCTCACAAATGCGAAGGAAAATTGTTCTATTAAGCACTCGCTGGACGAAAATGTTTAGTGTTTCTGCATCAACGTTTGGATTGTTACGCAGAATATCCTCACCAAGCATCATTCGCCAGGTTCTAATCTGATCCAAGAAATACTGATCGAACGGTTCACGACGAAGAGCACCCTGAATGTTACCGAAATGGTGCTCAAACTGCCCGGTCAAGACTGCTTCTTTGGACAGCATGTTGTAAATTTCCTCAAAACGTTCCACATATTCGTCGAAGTGGTAGTGAGCAATCATTGCAATACCAATGTCATCGCCTTCTCTCGGACGAACAGAACAATCATAGATATATAGATCGGTGAAATTGGTCAGCACTGAGACTTTTAAGTTTCCGCTCCATCCATATCTGCGCAACTGGAATGCCGGTGCGGCATCAATAGTAAGATTTACCGCAGGTTTCTTTGTCTCAAGGAAATACAGGACTTCCGTACCGACCTTGAAAGAATAATCTGGCTTTTTGCTGCGATGGACGCCGTCTTCCTCTACAACTACGGTAGCCTCATGGGTAACTTCACGCAGGTGTTGTGGCAATCCACGTTCGTTATCTACATCCCATCCAAGAAGTTTGAAGAAGCGGTTTACAAAATCAACACGGACTTGAGTCTCGTTATAGGTTGCTCTCTGGAATTGCAGATAATTATTACTGTAAGTCTGAACAAGCTCGGCAACTTGTTCGGTTAGCGTAGCCAGCATCTCTGGTGTCATTCCTGCAATCCCTCGCTTTCTGGTAAAAAATCTACAATATCGCCTACATTACAATTGAGAGTGGCACAAATCTTCATAAGGCTTTCCATAGAGACAAATTCGTTTTTTCCCATCTTGGCAAGCACATTGAAGCTGATACCGGATGCGTCTTTCAAATCTGTCCGGTTCATTTTCTTATCGATCAACAGCTTCCAGAGCTTATCGTAGGAAATAGGCATTGCAATTCTCCGTTCCAAATTTAAACTGATTGTATTATAGCACAAAACGACGATGTTCGCAAGATAATCTCATCAGAGCGTGAGATGTTCTCCGCAAATCATAACCACCGGCCGTGCCGGTGGTTTGCACAGGCCCCCTTGGGGCCTATTACCAGCCGAGCCTATAGGCTCATCGAATTTTCTTTCTGCTGCATGATGCGTCCTACTGCTATTGAAATAGCCGTGTGCCGCATTTTACTTTTCGTCACTCTCGATTATCTGCCTTTTTGAATCGTACCGTATCAGCTGCTTTCCAGATTTGTTCCTCGCTTCGCTCGGACATTTTTTCTGGGCATAGCTAAAGCTTTTTGGAACCACCGGCACTGCCGGTGGTTTTCTTTATACAAGAAAAAGCCTATCGCAGGAGCTTAAATGCTTCTGCGGTAGGCTGTGGCTGATGTGGGTTTATACACGTCCTTTCAGTCCATTTTTCTTGGCAAGCTCGCTTGTTGCCTGACGGCGCTCATCCGAATACGGTGCGGTCAGCCGAAAGGAGAACCGTCCCTTGCGGATTTCAAACTCCATGCAGCCCTTGTCTGGGTCTGCGTCGGTCTGACGGCACTCGCCGGGGTGGGCTGCGGCATAGGCGGTCAGCCTGTTCTTGAGGTCGGTGTTGTGGGTGCGAATATAGATCAGCGGCTCTTTCTCGTCAAACCATATATCGGTGGTTTTTTCCTGCTTGGTAAGCCCTGTTCTCATGCAAGCTCCTTTCTGCGCCTCTGTTACGCAATAGGGGTGTTTTTCAGGTGTTTTCTCCGGCTCATGACTTGGGGAAAACGGAGATTTTCAAACAGGAGCACGCCGGACAACGCCCGGTTCGTCCGACGCGCTCCTGTTGGCTATTTTCGTATTTTTACGGCTCTACACCGTAGTTGCTCACAGCTCCATGTCGCACTTCTTGCGGCGCGGCATATCACGGCTTCTGGACTGCTCCGGCTTCTCCGGCTCGGCATGGAGAATGAATTGTATGAATTCCTTGACCTTGCGGGGCGCTCGTTTGAGTGCCGCCATGAAATCCTTTGTCTGCTCTTGCAGCTTTTCGTATTTCCGTTTCCATACGCTTACATCGCGTTTGAGCGTTTCCACTTTGCCTTGTCTGCCAGCCACAGGAGCGTGGCACGCTCCTGTCACAGCTCCCAAGGAGGAGTAGTCCAGCGATAGCTTTGCGGCACTCCGCGGCGGTCAAGATACTCCTGCCTTGCCTGTTCCCGTTCCTCTTCGGTGGGAGCAGTCTTGTACCGGGAATAGAGCTGCCGGTTCAGCATGGCGTCAAGTTTCTGCTCTAAGCCCTGCCGGATTTCTTCTTCGAAATCATCCTCGCCCCGCAGATGGTACATGGCGAGGTCGATGAAAAGATCACAGGGAATTTGAACGCTTTTCATTTTCCTATCCTTTCCTTTCTGCGACGGTCGCAACGATAGCGACGATTGCTCTGACAGTATCATTTTCACCGTTGCAACCGTCGCAGCCGTCGCGCCGTCCTCATTCGATTACTTCGTACTCTACATTGTCGATTACCATATAGGTGAGTTTCACCTGCCGCCCGGAGTGTTTTGCTCTGTTCTCGTACTTCACATGGTACTCGTCCAGTAGCCTGCCGGATTTAACGTTCAGGTATTTGGTGAGAGCGTTTGCTGCCATGCCTGTGTTGACCGTCTCCGCAAGCTCAGTCGGACTGCCTGTCCATTCTCTGCTTTCGGAGGAAACAAGCTGGGAAACCGTATCCAATACCGGGTCGGGCGGCTCCTGATACGGTTCGTTCTCTGTCCGTTCAAGGCTCCATATCTGCGTGCCGGCATCTTTTTTCAGATATAGAATCTGATCCTGTTGATCTCGCCCCACGGCATCGACCGTGGCCTCCAATGCTGTCCGTTTCTTCTTCTGCATCAGGAGTGCTCCGTCTGCACAACCGAGAAGTCCTGTTGTGCCGGAGATCGTTTCAAAGCTGTCCCCGGCTGGCTGCTTTCTTGTGTGATGAACGGTAACGATGCAAATCCATGGATAGTTCCTGTACGCGAAGGTAGTTATTTTCTCTATAAAGCATAGAGAGATACCGTTTCATGTAGTGTAGAAATTTGTTTTGGGCTATCCGCCATGGTGTTTAAAATAATATCGTCAGTATTGTCTTAACTCCGTTTCTGCATTATACTTCTCGGTAAGGATATAATGATTTGCGAAAAATCTGCAAAAAGCTCGGTATCAGCAAAAAAGTAGCGCAATAGTAGCGCAGACATGAATATAATCAGACAAAACATATCGATCATACGATACACGAATGAGGCGGGACATGAAAACGCTTATAGTCGATGATAATAAAATATCGCTTGAATTTCTTAACGAAATCTGTATGGATTCGCCATACGTGTATGTCGCCGGCACATTTACCGACCCGGAGGCTGCCTGGAAATTTGCCAAGGACAACTATATTGAGCTTGCCCTGCTCGACGTGAGGATGCCCAAGCTGAACGGGATCGAGCTCGGCAAAAGGATAAGGAGCATATACCCCGAGTGCGTAATAATATACGTCACCGCCTATAAGGAGCCCTGTATAGACGCCATACGCATGAAGGCGGACTTTTATATATTTAAGCCGTACAGCAGCAAGGACATCGAGGACGCGATATACCGGGCGCGGCTTCTGGCCGTGCGGCAGCGGAAGCGCATAGCGGTAAGAACCTTCGGGCGGTTTGACGTGTTCGCGGCGGGACGCCCTATATGCTTCAAAAACGCGAAATCAAAGGAGCTGCTTGCGCTCTGCGTTGACAGAAGGGGCGGAGAGGTAATGATGGACGAGGCCATAGATATGCTCTGGCCGGAGCGGCCGTATGACGAAAGGGTAAAAAAGCTGTACCGCAAGTCCGTGCTGATGCTCAACCATACGCTGCTGGAATACAGCATAGAGGATATTTTCATAAGCAAGAGAGGCTATTGCTACATACTTCCGGAAAAGTTCGAGTGCGATTACTATGATTTTATAAAGCAAAAGAACAGAATACCGCCGGAGGAATATATGTTCCAATACCCTTGGGCGGAGGAAACGTTAGCCTCGCTCTGTTTTTGACAGGAGCAAAGGTCGTAAACCTGATATTTATTGTTTTTCAAAAAAACAAATAATAATATAAAGGCGGACACAGATCATGGATAAGGAACAGCAGAAACATCTTGTAGCAGTCGAAATGGCTTTACTGGCGCTCGGCATGCCGCCGAACCTGAAGGGCTTCTATTACATCAAGGACGCAGTATGGATGCTGCTGCAGTCGGGCGGGCATATAGGCAACAAGCACATATTCGAGCGGCTGACGAGCAGATACGGCGCGCCTAACTCTGCGATAGTGAAATCCATGCGGACGGCAATAAAGGTCACATTCGACAGGGGCAATTCAAAATCCAAGGCAAAGTGGTTCGGCAGCCTGTTGAATGTGGAGCGCGAATATCCGCCGATATCCGTATTTATCGCGACAATAGCGGCTCAACTGCGATGCCAGATGTTTTGTATGGAGGAAGAAGCTGTGAAATGCACCTTGGAGAAGCGTTTTTAGCAAGGATTTTATGACGACAATGATATCATAAGAGAAAGGTGCCGACGTCTGAGGTTTGAGCGCTGTCCTCATTTCAAGACATGATAAAGCGGTTGCTTGATGCAGAGCAGCCGTTTTTTGTTATGAGCCATCATTTTCACCGAGGCTCCGCATAGTCTGAAAGTAGCATGTATAGCCTACTATTAGACACAGTTCACGGTATCCTTAACTGGAAATAAATGTAAAGGAACTATCAGATGGATACCGTGTCCGTCGCTCGAAACCGAATATTGCAGTTATGTGAAGAGCGAAAGATAACGATAAACAAGCTGGCTACGCTATCCGCCCTTCCGCCATCAAGCATAAAGAACATACTATATGGAAAAAGCCGAAATCCAAAGCTGCTTACCATAAAGATGATATGCGACGGGCTGGATATAACGCTTAGCGATTTTTTCAGCACCCCTGAATTCGATTCTCTTGATCAGGAGGTGATTTAGCGCTATGCCCTCCGAGGTGAAGGCATTCTATGAGGCCATCGGCGGCGACTACGCCGATGCAGTCGCCCGCTTTTCAAGCGAAGCGCGCCTTATACGCTTTTTGAGGAAATTCCCCGCCGACGACAGCTTCCGTTCTCTTTCCGCCTGCCTGCAAACAAATGACACCGCAGGCGCTATCTTTGCTCTCCACTCATTAAATGGGGTAAGCGCCCTGTTAGGCTTTTGCAGGCTGAGCGATACGTGCGCCCTTCTCAGCCGCGCTTTGAAATTTGGCTCGCCGGACGCCGCGGCGGAGCTTTTCGCCCGCCTTCAAGAGGAATACCGCATCATCGTTTCCTCTGTTTCCGGCATGCAGGACAAGGCATATATTTGATTATACTCACATAAGTGCTACCGATACGCTACCGAAAGGCTTTTTAAGGCGGCGGCGACGGCTTTGCGCAGCCGATCAATATTGACCGGCTTGGCGAGGCAGCCGTTCATTCCCGAATCGGCGGCCGCCCTTGCGCTTTCCTCGGAAGCATCCGCCGTAAGAGCTATTATCGGCACCGTTTTTGCGTTCCCGCACCCTGACCTGCGAATGGCACGCGCCGCTTCGTATCCGTTCATTACAGGCATCTGCACGTCCATTATTATGGCGTCGTATTCGCCGTTAGCACTCTCGAACATTTCCAGCGCAGCCCGCCCGTTTGCCGTTATGCTCACCGGTCTTCCCGTTTCATCCTCCAGCAGCTCACACAGTATTTCCCCGCAGAGCCGGTCGTCCTCCGCCAGCAGCAGCCGCTTCCCCGCAAGGGCTTCCGACTCCGCTTCGGTTTTCTCTTTTTCCTCCATCCTATCGAATGCCAGCTCTACGCGAAACACAGTCCCCTTTTCCCTGCCGCTTTTTGCCGCAATACTGCCGCCCATAAGCTCCGTAAGCCCCTTTGCTATGGCTATACCCAGACCGGCGGCGGGCGTCTCCCCTTCGGCAAGCGCCGCATCTAAAATGCTCTGCTCCATTCCCTCGCCGTTGTCGCTCACGGTGAATACCAGCGGCAGCTTTTCGATGCAATTGCCTTGGGCGCACGAAATGCAAAGCACAGTCTTACCGCCGGCAGCCGTATGCTGCACCGAATTGGCGATCAGATTAAGCAGTATCCGCTCCAACCGCCGTTTATTCCCCAAAAGCATATCCGGCACCGCCTCTGCGATGCACACGGCCAGCTCGTGTCCCGCGTCCTTTATTTGCGGGCACAGTATTTTTTGAATATTCTCCGCCATCTCATACGGCGAAAAAGGTTCCTTTTTAATGTCGATGCGCCCGCCTCCGAGCTTATAAATATCTACGATATCGTCTGCCAGCCCCAGCAGGTACTCAGCCGATACCGCTATTTCCGCCGCACGCTCCCGCACCCTGTCCGGACTGTCCGCTTCTATTTCCAGTATTTGCGCAAGGTGCATTACGGAGCTCAACGGCGTCCTCATATCATGGCATATCTTCACAAAGGCGTCCCTTTGCGCCGCTTCGGTCTTGTATCGCTTTGCTTCTTCCATTTTGCTTTTCTCTCGGCCTGCTTTAATGATTTTTAAATCTCAACGCCATTTTACTCCAAGATACATATAATGTCCACAGCAAAAGGAGCGGCCGAAGCCGCTCCTTTAAGTTCAGGTTTTATTGGTTGGTTTAATCGTAAACCAGCAGGGAGATCATCTCGTCGTCGATGTTCTCGGCATTGTACCACTGAGCGCCGGTATCCACGTCGGATACGCTCTCGCCCTTGGCAGCCATGACAGCCATTTCAACGGCCTTATAGCCGATCTGGTAGGGATCCTGGGTGACGGAGCCGTAGAACCAGCCGTTGCGGACCGCGTTCTTCTGAGCAGCGCCCGCATCGAAGCCGGCAACGATTATATCGCCGTACTTGCCGCCCTCGGCGAGATCCTCACCGTCGGATACAGCGGACAGGAAGCCGGTAACGGCGCCCTCGTTGGAGCAGAAGATAGCGACGGGCTTCTTGCCCAGCAGGGAGTTTGCGGCAGTCTGAACCGCGGTGGCCTCGGTAGTGGCAGATACCGCAACCTCGATGATGATAGCGGGATCGGCGACCTTCTTCTCCCATTTTGCATGGCCCTCTATGGAGACCTTGCCGGGCTGATACATTTCAGCGATCTCAGCCATCTTGTTTACGAAGCCGGTGGTGCGGCCGGTTATGGAAGCGGATACCGCATCCTGGGACAGGCAGCCTATGATCACGGGCTTCTTGGAGTCGGCGTTCTTCATGGCCTCTACGATAACCTCGTTCTCGCCGAACTTCTCAGCGGCGATAGCGGCAGCGTTCTCGTTGTTGGTGCTGGCGGTGGCCTTTACGGCGCCGGTCTTGTCATCGGGTACGCCGGAGTCAAAGCCTATAACGGGGATGTCCTTCGCAGCGCACTCCTCAAGTATCTCGGTGACGGCCTCGGTGGAGAGGGCCGCAAGCGCCATAGCCTTGGGGTTCTTCGCCATTTCATTCTTAACCATGTTGACCTGAGCGTCAATCTCGGTTTCGGAAGCGGGACCGTCGAAGTAGATCTCTACACCGTACTCGGCGGCAGCAGCGTCGGCGCCGGCCTTGACCGCCTGCCAGAACTGATGCTGGAAGCCTTTTGCCATGACGGGGATATAGAGCTTATCCATTGCTTCTTCCGTCGTTTCCTCCATGGTTTCTTCCGTCTTCTCTTCCGTCATCTCCTCAGTCTTGGGAGCCTCGGGCTTGGCTTGGCAAGCGGTAGCCGCTATGACCATCACCATGATAAGAAGCAGGGCTATCAGTTTTTTCATTCTCGTTTCCTCCTGTTATTTTTTATCAAACGCATCGCTGCGCTCAATACTTGGTTGTTTGCCGCCGTTCTTCGGCGTCGTCACTACCGGGGTGACCCGGTTTGCGGCGTTCGTGCGGGTGATGTCGAGCAGCACCGCGCCTATTACCACCGCGCCTGTAAGGAAGGTCTGCCAGGGAGCCTGGAGGCCGCATGAGGACAGGCCGTTTTTAAGCACCGACATTATGAATACGCCAATTAGGGTGCCTATCATCGAGCCGGAGCCGCCCGCCATGGAGGTGCCGCCTATTATTACGCCGGTTATGCCGTTGAGCTCCTGACCGCTTCCCGTTCCGGGGGTTATCGTGGTGTAGGCCGCCGCATAGAACAGGCCGGCCATGCCTACGAAGAAGCCTGAAAGCGTATATACCGCGACCTTCCAGTTATCGACCTTGATTCCGGAAAGGCGCGCCGCCTCCTCGTTTGAGCCTATGGCGTAAGCGTATCTGCCGAACTTAGTCTTATGCAGTATCGCCGCGGCGATGAGGAAGAAGCCTATGAGCCAGAAGGCGCCGACAGGGAAGCCCTTTATTCCGAAAACCTCGGAGCGGATAAACACCTTCTTGAACCAGCTTCCCACCTCGGCGGTAGCCGTGGGCCATGTCTGAGACTGAACCTTGGTTATTATCGAGCCTATGCCGGAGGCCATCATCTGGGTGCCCAGGGTGGCTATGAAGGGGGGCAGCTTGAGCTTTGCGACGAATATTCCGTTTGCAAAGCCGAACACCACGCCTACTAATATCGTAAGGAACACGGAGAGTATCAGCGGGCAGCCCTGCTTGAAGGAGAAGCCTCCGAGCAGCGCCGCGCACATCATCGCCGTTCCCAAAGAAAGGTCTATTCCGCCGGTGATGATGACGAAGGTGACCCCGAATGCCATAAAGCCTATGTAGTAGCTGGATTCGAGTATGTTTTTGACCATATCCAGGCTCAGAAAGTTGTTGCCGAAGATCGAGAACACTATGTACAGGATCACCAGCGCCGCAGGAGCCAGCAGTTTTTGCATGTTGAGCTTATTGGTTCCCAGTTTTTCCATTCCGCTATCCTACCTCTCTCTTTGTTGCAAGGGTCATTATTTTTTCCTGAGTAGCCTCGGCTATATCCAGCTCTCCCGTTTTGCGCCCTTCGCACATGACTACTATGCGATCCGACATACGCAGCAGCTCGGGCATCTCCGATGAGATCATTATTATGGACTTGCCGTCGTCGGCAAGCTGATGCATGAGCTTATATATCTCGCTCTTCGCGCCCACGTCTATGCCTCTGGTGGGCTCGTCGAATATGAGTATGTCGCAGTTGTTAAGCAGCCACTTGGACAGCACCACCTTCTGCTGGTTGCCTCCGGACAGGCTGCGCACCTTGCTCTTTACGCTCGGGGTCTTTGTGCGCACCTTTTTAACATATTCGTGGGACACGCCCTCGATCTTTCTGTCGTCCACAAAGGCCACCTTGGAAAACTGATCCAGCGAGGCGAGGACGGTATTGTCCGCCACGGACAGCCCGAGACACAGGCCGTAACGTTTGCGGTCCTCAGAGAGATATCCTATGCCTGCGGCAACCGCATCCCGCGGGGAGTTTATCCTTACCTCTTTGCCGTTTATGCGTATCGTGCCGCCGTGGCGCGGGTCCGCGCCGCATATAAGCCGCGCTGTTTCGGTGCGCCCTGCGCCCATGAGCCCGGCGAAGCCGAGTATCTCGCCCTTTTTCAAATTGAAGGATACGCCCTTTACATCCTTGGAGACCAGCTCCTCCGCCTCGAATACTATCGGCGCGCCTTCGGGTACGTTTGACTGCGTCTTGGGCTCCTCGTATATCACGCGCCCGACCATCATTTGCACCACCTGGTCTATCGTCGTCTCAGCGGTATCGACGGTGTTGACATACTGGCCGTCCCGCATCACGGTTATCCTGTCGGTTATCTCCTTCAGCTCGTTCATGCGGTGCGAAATGTATATTATGCCTACTCCGGTGGCCTTGAGCCGCCGTATAAATACGAACAGGTCCTCTATCTCGCTCTCGGTGAGCGCGGCAGAGGGTTCGTCCAGTACGAGTATTTTTGTGTTTTCGTGAGAGAGTGATTTTGCTATCTCCACCATCTGCTGCTTTGCAACGGTGAGATGCTTGACGGGTGTTTTAGCGGATATGTTATTTAAATGAAGCGATCCGAGCAGTTCCTCGGTCATGCGGTTCTGCTCCGCCTTGTCGAGGAACCCCCCCTTGACGGGCTCGCGCCCTATGAATATGTTTTCGGCGACTGTAAGATCCTGCATAAGGTTAAGCTCCTGATGCACTATGCTTATGCCCTTTGCCTGAGCGTCCCTGGGCCCGTGTATCTCGACCGGGCTGCCGAAAAGCTCTATCGTGCCGGCGTCCTTAGTGTACACGCCGGTGAGTATCTTCATAAGAGTAGATTTACCGGCGCCGTTTTCCCCGACCAATGCCATGACCTCCCCCGCCTTTACCTCAAGCCGGGCGTCATCAAGCGCGTGCACGCCGGGAAAATACTTTTGTATACCGTACATTCGCAAAATCGTTTCAGCCATTATGGTTTCACCTTTCTGTACCTTATAAAGAAGCAAAGCGTTGAAGATGGTTTAAACGGTGAGAAAACGAACCGTTTCGTGTTTTTGTTTAAAATCAAGCACAGCACTACTTGGCTCTATCATAAACAATGCGTTGCCAAAAAGCAAGACTTTTCTTAAAAATTTTATTTTTAATTCAAAACTTACTGTTGACGCAAGCGGTTAAAAACCTTATTATAGTTAATGAGAACTGTGGTTTTCGTGCTTTCGGAGTCCCAGAATAATGTAACGTTTCGTTTTTTCGGAGGAAATATGTCGAGCATTTCTACTATCAAGGATGTTGCCGCAAGGGCCGGCGTCGCCCCCTCCACGGTATCCAAATACATAAACGGCGGCAGCGTCCGCGAAAAGAACGTCATCGCCATCCGCGAGGCCATAGCGGAGCTGGAATTCCGGGCGAACCCCTTTGCCCGGAACCTCAAATCACAGCGCAGCCACGCCATAGGCGTATTGCTGCCCGACCTGTCGGCCCCCTTTTTCAGCGCAATGCTGGAGGCCCTTAACAGGGTAATACGCGCCCGCGGCTATCACAGCCTCATCTCCTGTTACAGCTCTAATCACGGGCTGGAAAGGGACAATCTGCGCTTTCTTTTGGAGGCCAGCATAGATGGCCTCATATACGTGCCGGAGGACCTTTCCGCGGAGGAATTTCACGAGCTTACCGACGAATGCGGCGTGCCTGTAGTGCTTGCCGACCGAATGATACCCGGCTCAGATAAGGACACGGTGCTCACCAATAACACCGAATCCGTATACAAAGCCACATCGCATCTTATATCCGAGGGGCACAGGCGCATCGGCATAATTTCCGGCCCCAAATCCGTCTTTACCGCAAAGGAGCGCCTTGTGGGATACCTCAGGGCCCTTTCCGACAACGGCATAATTTACGACGATTCCTTAGTCATAAGCGGCGACAACATTTTCGCCACAGGATATCAGGGCCTCATATCCATGATGTCCCTCAACACCCCGCCTACGGCAATATTTTCCACAAACTACAACATAACCCTGGGCCTTATCACCTCCGCACGGGAGAGGGGCATAGTCATACCCGATCAGGTGAGCGTTTTCGGCTACGACTCCGTTGACGTATGCCGCATGATGACCCCCGCCCTGCCCGTCGTTTTCCAGCCGGAGCAGGAGATAGGCCGGCTTGCGGCGGAATACCTAATAGAACGGCTGGACGGAAGCACAGTCCCTCCCCGCATGACCGTGCTCGAGTCCAAGCTGGTAATATAAAAAATACATATTTATAGCGTTATGCGTTATTAAATAGATTCGTCCCCTACTACCAAATTCATGCCCGCGGCAATGCCGCAGAGTACAATTTTCAAGGAGGAAGAATATATGGCAAAGAATCGTTACGTAGGCAGCTATCCGGTCATAGGCATCCGTCCCATTATCGACGGCCGCAGAGGCCCCATGAAGCTGCGCGAGAGCCTTGAGGGCCAGGTAATGGCCATGGCGGAGGCTGCGAAAAAGCTCTTCGAGGATAACCTTTACTACTCCAACGGCGACCATGTAAAGGTGGTCATAGCCGATTCCACCATCGGCCGCGTACCGGAATCCGCCGCCTGCGCCGAAAAGTTCCGCAGAGAAGGCGTATCCATAACCCTCTCCGTCACGCCCTGCTGGTGCTACGGCTCCGAGACCATGGATATGGATCCCATGACGATAAAGGGCGTATGGGGCTTTAACGGCACAGAGCGCCCCGGCGCCGTATACCTCGCCTCCGTACTCGCCACCCACGCCCAGAAGGGGCTTCCAGCCTTCGGTATATACGGCCATGAGGTACAGGACGCGGATCAGGTCACCGAGATACCTGAGGACGTAAAGGAAAAGCTGCTGCGCTTCGGCAGGGCGGCCGTTGCGGCTGCCACCATGCGCGGCAAGAGCTATTTGCAGATAGGCTCCATGTGCATGGGCATAGGCGGCTCCATCATAGACCAGCAGTTCATGGAGGAATACCTCGGCCTGCGCGTCGAATCCGTCGATGAGGTGGAGATACTCCGCCGCATGGAGGAGGGCATATACGACCACGAGGCCTATGAAAAGGCGCTGGCGTGGACATTCGAGCACTGCAAGGAGGGCCGCGACGACAATCCCGAATCCGTGGAGTTCCTGGGCAAGGAGCGCCGCATACGGTTTACCGAAGAGAAAAAGCGCAAGCAGTGGGAATTTACCATAAAGATGTACTGCATCATAAAGGATCTCATACAGGGCAACCCCAATCTCCCCGAGGAATTCAAGGAGGAGATGGTAGGCCACAACGCCATCGCCGCCGGCTTCCAGGGCCAGAGGCAGTGGACCGATCACTGGCCCAACTGTGACTATCCCGAGGCGGTGCTCAATTCCTCCTTCGACTTTACCGGCAAAAAGGAACCCATGGTGTTCGCCACGGAAAACGACGTGCTCAACGGCCTCGGCATGCTATTCATGGAGCTGCTCACGAACCGTGCGCAGATATTCGCGGATGTGCGTACCTTCTGGTCCCCTGAGGCCACCAAGCGCGCCACCGGCTATGAATTCGAGGGCAAGGCTAAGGAGAACGGCGGCATAATACACCTGCTCAACTCCGGCGCGGCCTGCCTCGACGCCTGCGGCGAATGCACCGACGAAAACGGCAACAAAGTCATGAAGCGCTGGTGGGAGGTCACCAACGAGGACATAAAGAAAATGACCGACGCTACCGTATGGTGCGAGGCTGGCTTTGACAACTTCCGCGGCGGCGGCTTCTCCAGCCACTTTGTCACCCGCGCGGAAATGCCCGTCACCATGATCCGACTGAATCTCGTCAAGGGCCTCGGCCCCGTGCTCCAGATAGCCGAGGGCTGGACGGTGAACCTGCCCGACGAGGTGACGGATAAGCTCATGGAGCGCACCAACCCCACATGGCCCTGCACATGGTTTGCGCCGCGCTGCGACGGCAAGGCGGGTAGCCCCTTTGAGGACGCCTACTCCGTAATGCAGAACTGGGGAGCCAACCACGGCGCGATCTCCTACGGACACGTCGGAGCAGACCTCATCACGCTCTGTTCCATGCTCCGCATACCCGTATGCATGCACAACGTGCCCTCCGAGAATATCTTCCGCCCTGCCGCATGGAACGCCTTCGGCATGGATAAGGAAGGCCAGGATTACCGCGCCTGCGCCGCCTACGGCCCCATGTACAAGAACATAAGGTAATGATTATCTAAAAAAAATGGCCGGGACGGTTCATTCCGCCCCGGTCAGGCATATAGAAAGGAACGAGCCATGCTTAAAAACATCCCTTCCATCCTCTCCCCGGAGCTTCTCAAGGTGCTGTGCGAGACGGGACACGGCGACCGTATATGCATAGGCGACGGGAACTTCCCCGGTGCTTCGATAGCGAGGCAGGGCGGCTGCGTATTTCTCAGGGCGGACGGTCACGGCACGCCGGAGCTGCTGAACGCCATACTCGAGGTCTTCCCTTTGGACAGCTACACGGATACCCCGGCGATGCTCATGCAGAAAATGGACTGTGACAAAGAGCTGGACATACCTATATGGGATAAATATGTGGAATCCGTCGCCCGCCATGACCCGAGGGGCGCTAAGGCCGTGGGCTTCTATGAGCGGTTCCGGTTTTATGATGAGGCCAAGACCTGCTACTGCGTGCTCCAGTCCGGCGAGACCTCGATATACGCAAACATCATACTTCAGAAAGGTGTAGTGAAATAATATGCGTAACCTACTGGCTTTTGACATAGGGGCCAGCAATGGCCGCGCCATACTCGGGCAATTTGACGGCGAGCGCATCTCCATGCGGGAGCTGCACCGCTTTGAAAACCACTATGTAGAGATGAACGGCATCTACTACTGGGATCTTCCCTACATTTATAATCAGCTCAAGCAGGGCTTCCTCGCCTTCCGCAGGGCGGACATAGGGGCGCTGGACTGCTTCGGCATCGACACATGGGGCGTGGATTACGGCCTGCTGGACAAAAACGGGCATCTCCTCTCAAACCCCCGCGCTTACCGCAACGCCGTGGAGGAGGACTGCACCGAGGCATGGAAGGCGATGGACTTCCCCGCGCTCTTCGCCCATACCGGCATAGGCAACGAGAGCTTCAACACCGCCTATCAGCTTTACCGGCGCAAGAGAGAGGACGACGCCGCGCTGGAGGCCGCCGAAACCCTGCTCTTCATGCCGGATCTGCTTGGGTATTTCCTCACCGGCGAAAAGAAATCCGAATACACCGAGACTACCACCTCCATGCTTTACAACCCCATAAAGCGGGACTGGGACAGGGACATAATGGCGGCCTTCGGCCTGCCGGAAAAGATATTCCCGCCCATAGATATGCCGGGGACGATGCGCGGCAGGCTGCGCTCCGATATAGCCCGCGAGTTAGGCATAAATTGCGCCGCCTTTGCGGCGGTCGGAACCCATGATACGGCCTCGGCGGTCGCGGCAATACCCGGCAGCGGCAGCTTTGCCTTCTGTTCCAGCGGCACATGGTCGGTTTTCGGCATAGAAACGGATCTTCCGCTGCTCACCGACGAGGTGCGGGATGCAGGCTTCTCCAACGAGGGCACCGTGCAGGGCGGCTTCCGCCCGCTGAAGAATATAATGGGGCTGTGGCTTATCCAGGAATGCCGGCGCGAATGGCAGGCGGAGGGAATATTCCTGAGCTGGGACGAAATAGTTCGTGAGGCGGAGGCGGCGGAGCCCTTCCGCTCCATAATCGACACGGATCACACCCCCTTCTTTTCCGGCGGTCATATGCGGCAGAAGATACGTCAGTTCTGCGCCGCGACAAACCAGCCCCTGCCGGACACGGTAGGCAGCTTTGCCCGCTGCGTATACGAATCCCTCGCCCTGAAATACCGCTATACGCTGGAGCGGCTCAGCGAGATAAAGGGACATGCAATAGAAAGCCTGAACATTGTCGGCGGCGGGAGCAGAAACCGCCTTTTGAACCGATTCGCTGCGGACGCGGCGGGATGCCGCGTGATAACCGGCCCCGTAGAGAGCGCCGCCATAGGCAACCTGCTGGTGCAGGCTATGGCGCTGGGCGATATAAGCGGCATAGACGAGCTTCGGGACATAGTCCGCCGCTGCGAGGCTGTGGAGTGTTATGAGCCCAACACCACCGCGGAATGGGAGGCCGCATACGGGCGGCTTCTGGGCTATATGGAAAGGAGCGGCAAAAAATGACGGTAGATATGACAAAATGGCAGGACATGGCAAGGGCGAACGCCCACATACGCCCTGCCGGAAGCGGCCGTATGGCAGGAAAGATATGCATAGTGACCGGCGCGGCCCAGGGCTTCGGCAGGGGCATAGCGCAGGAGCTTTACAACGAGGGCGCCTCGATAGTCATAGCGGATCTGAACGAGCCCCTTGCCGGGCAGGTAGCCGCTGAAATGGGCGAAAGGGCCTTTGCGGTTGCCGTGAACGTGTCCGATGAGGAATCCGTGGCCAATATGGTCGCGCAGACCGTGGAGCGCTTCGGCGGCATCGACCTGATGCTCTCCAACGCGGGAGTGGTACGCTCCGGCCCCGTGACTGAAATGAAAAAAAAAGATTTTGACTTTGTGACCTCCATCAACTATACCGGCTACTTCCTCTGCTCCAAATACGCGGCGATAATAATGCAGGCACAGCACGAGGCGGCTCCAGAGGCCATGTACGATATAGTGGAGCTAAATTCCAAATCCGGCCTCGAGGGCTCAAACCGCAACTTTGCCTATGCGGGCTCCAAGTTCGGCGGCATAGGGCTCACCCAGTCCTTCGCCCTTGAGCTTTGCGCCTACAATATCAAGGTGAACGCCATATGCCCCGGCAACTATCTGGATGGACCGCTGTGGTCCGACCCGGAGCGCGGCCTGTTTGTGCAGTACCTCAGGGCGGGCAAGGTCCCCGGCGCAAGGACCGTACAGGACGTCCGCCGCCATTACGAGGCAAAGGTGCCCATGAACAGGGGCTGCCTCCCCTCCGACGTGGCCAAGGCAGTGATGTACTGCGTGGAGCAGCGGTACGAGACCGGGCAGGCAATACCCGTTACGGGCGGCCAGGTCATGCTAAGCTGACGGACGGTAGCGCCCATGATAGATATAGGCATATTAAACGAGCTTAACGCGCCCGCAAGGGAGGAGCGGCTGGATAACCTCCGCCGCATAGCCGAAAAGAGCGTATTCCCTCCTATGGAGCCGCGGTATATAAACAACCATATACACACCTTTTACTCCTTCTCCCCCTACTCCCCCGCCGCCGCGGTATACGCCGCCCGCGCGGAGGGGCTCTGCACCGCAGGCATAATAGACCACGACTCTATTGCCGGAGCCGGGGAATTTATAGAGGCCGGCAGGATACTGGATATGCCCGTTACCGTTGGTATGGAATGCCGCGTATCCATGGCGGGAACCTCCCTCGAGGGCAGGCGCACCAACAATCCTGATCAGGCCGGCGTAAGCTACATGACCATACAGTCTGTGCCTCATGACTCCATCGAATACCTGAACGCCCGCTTTGCCCCGTACCGCGAGGCACGGCACAGGCGCAGCAGAGCCATGATCCGCAGAATGAATCAGCTTCTCCGTGATATTGAGCTGGATTACGACCGCGATGTCCTGCCGCTGTCAAGGACCTCGGAGGGAGGCGGAGTCACCGAGCGCCACCTCATGTACGCGCTCGCCCGGAGAATAGTGCAAAGGGCAGGGCGCGGAAGCGCCGCGATAGGCTTCCTCGAGGACGCGATGGGCGTTGCCCTTTCGCCAAAGCAGAGGGCGCAGCTATCGGATATCGGCTATCCGTTTTACGAATACGACCTGCTCGGCATACTGAAGTCCTCCTTCCTTCCCGGCATATATATAGACGCCGATGAGGAATGCCCTTCTCTTGATGAGATAGCGGGGCTCTGCCGGGATATTGACGCATTGCTGTGCTACGCTTACCTCGGCGATGTTACAGACAGCGTGACCGGGGATAAGAAGGCTCAAAAATTCGAGGATGACTACCTCGACGAAGTAATGGAGTGCATGGCGGAGCACGGCGTCCGCGGCGTTACCTATATGCCCACGCGGAACACGCCGGCCCAGCTCGCCCGCATAAGGGAGCTTGCCGAAAGGCACAGCTTCATACAGGTATCGGGCGAGGATATCAACTCCCCGCGGCAGTCCTTCGTAATACGGGCCATGGACAATCCCGCCTTTTCAAACCTCATAGAATCGACCTGGAAACTTATAGACCACGAAACGAAAGGAGCTAAACTATGAAGACAAAAGCTGTACGCATACACGGCAAAATGGATCTCCGACTGGACACGGTAGACCTGCCCCCGGTTGGCCCGGACGACGTCAGGGTAAAGATAATATCCGATTCAATCTGCATGAGCACCTATAAGGCCGCCGTCGAGGGCGGCAGCCATAAGCGCGTACCGGACAACGTCGAAGAAAACCCCACGATAGTGGGACACGAGTTCTGCGGCGTGATAGACGAGGTGGGCGAAAACTGGAAGCACAAGTACCGCCCCGGCCAGGGCTTCGCCATACAGCCCGCGCATTACTACAAGGGCTCCCAGATGGCCCCCGGCTACTCCTATCCCTTCTGCGGCGGCGACGCCCAATACGGCAACATACCCATCGAATCGCTGCTTATGGACTGCCTGCTGCCCTACGATTCCGACGTATACTTTTACGGCTCCCTCGCAGAGCCCATGAGCTGCATAGTTGGCACCTTCCACGCCATGTACCACACCACGCCGGGCAGCTATGAGCACAAGATGGGCATAGTCGAGGGCGGCAAGATGGCGATGCTCGCCTCCGTGGGCGCAATGGGCCTTGGCGCAATAGACTACGCGCTGCACTGCGACCGCCGCCCCTCCCTGCTGGTCGTGACCGATATAGACGACGACCGCCTTGCCCGCGCAAGGAGCATATATACGGTAGAGCACGCCAAGGAGCAGGGCGTGGAGCTTCACTTCGTAAACACCGCTAAGCCGGGCTTCGGCACTGAGTACCTGAGGGAGCTCACCGGCGGCACCGGCTACGACGACGTGATATGCTTTGCCCCGGTAAGGCCGGTGGTGGAGCAGGCCGACGCCATACTCGGCTTTGACGGCTGCCTCAACTTCTTTGCCGGGCCTACCGACAGCAATTTTAAGGCTGAGTTCAACTTCTACAACGTGCATTACCTCTATACCCATGTAGTCGGCACCTCCGGCGGAAACACCAGCGACATGAAGGAGGCTATCGAAATGATGACCTCCGGACGGCTCAACCCCGCTACTATGCTCACCCACATAGGCGGCCTCAACGCAGTTGTGGATACCACGCTCAACCTTCCCAATATAAAGGGCGGCAAAAAGCTCATCTACACCCAGATAGAGCTTCCCCTTACCGCCATAGCGGACTTTGAGAAGCTGGGCGAAAGCGACCCGCTGTTTGCCAAGCTCGCCGAGATAACCGCCCGGCACAACGGCCTCTGGAGCCCCGAGGCGGAAAAATACCTACTTCAGGCCAAGGCGTAGCGCCGATACTTATTATCGCCGGGGCATATGCGCCCCGGTTTTTTCTGTCAATTCGCCCGCTCTATTGACGCGGGGGCGAGTATGGTTTAAATTATTAAAGATGTATCCTTAGCGAAGGAGTTACCGCAATGAACATCCGCTTGAACGAAGTGCGAAAATACATAGAAAACCACGGTGAGGCCACGGTGGAAACTCTGACGGAGCTTTTAGGCTGCTCCAAGATGACGGTATGGCGCTATCTTAAGCAGCTTGAGGACGAGGGCAGCATACGGCGCGTTCGCAACGGCGCCATAGCCACAAGCCTCGCGGGCGACACAGAGGGGCTGTATTCCCAGCGCATGCACGAAAACGCCGACGCAAAGCTCAGCATAGCCTGTGCCGCGATACCCTACCTCGTGCCCAACACCTCGATATTCCTGGACGCCGGCACCACCGTTATGAGCCTCGTTCGGCAGCTTCCCAACCAGCACTATACCATAGTCACGAGCGGGGCCAATATCGCCATAGAGCTCTCCCAGCGCTCCAGGAGCACCGTCTCCTGCGTCGGCGGGCAGATAAGCAGCTCCACGCTGTCCCTGTCCGGCCCTCAGGCGGAGGCGTTTCTCGCGACGGTAAACATAGACACCGCCGTTCTCGCCGCCACGGGCTATTCCGCCGGGGCGGGCTTTACCGTAGGCTCCTATACCGAAAATTCCCTCAAGCGCCGTGTAATACAAAAGGCCGACAAGGTCATACTCCTCATCGACCGCTCAAAGCTGGGGCGCACCCTCCCCTTCACCTTCGCCTCCCTGTCTGATATAGACGTGGTAATATGCGACGCTCCCCTGCCGGAGGACTTCATACAGGCCGCAAGGGCAGCCGGCACGGAGGTATTGCAGGTACAGCCCGCAAAATAAACAGAAGCGTGCCCTTTAGCTCATAAATGGCTTTTGCAGGCTCGACAAACTTGAAGTTATCGTTCAGACCGCAGTATTGAATATCGTGCAGAATCTACGATGCCTTGATTATTTCTATTGCTCTGGCGCAATGTTCCTTCATATTTCATGCCGATTTTCTGCATAACACGGCCAGAATTAGGGTTATTCACATCATGGGCTGCGTAGATACAATTTGCCCCGACCTTATCAAACAATACTTCAATTATTACCCTTGCCGCTTCTGCTGTGTATCCCTTGCCCCAATATTTTCTTCCTATGACCCAGCCTAATTCCAAACTATCAGTTTCATCAATTACTTTTACGACAGAAATATTGCCGATCAGCTCTTGGGTTTCTTTTATTTCAATTATCCACTGATAAAATGCTGATTTAGCATATTCTTGCATGCAATAATCTATATATGCCATAGTCGTTTCAATATTTTGGTGCGTGGGCCAAGTTAAATATTTTGTGACCTCATCGTCCGATGCCCAATTGTTTAACATTCCCTCTGCATCGTCCATAGTGAAACGTCTAAGTATCAATCTATCTGTTTCCAACCTGATCGTTCCAATATGATTCATAATATCTCCTCCGCAAATTTCCGGTTTGTTTCACTGAAGTGTATCATAAAAATGTGATTGAATCCACCATTTACGCTGAAAGCGCCCGAGCATTTCCCGGGCGCTTTCGATGTGAGTTTTTTTATATGCCCAGCCTGTTCTCCCTTATCTGCTCAAGCTCGGTGCAGTTATGGGTGCATATATGCCCCGGAAGCGGCAATATGCGCTGGTGTATGGCGTCCACTATCCACTCCGGCTGGGGGAAAAAGGCGTCCTCCATCTCGTGTGCGGGAGTTATCCAGTTCTTTGCGCCCACCACCACGGGAGGGGCGTCCAGATCGTCAAAGCAAAGCTCCGCTATGTTGGAGGCCAGATTGCGCATAAAGCTATTGCGCTCGCAGGCATCGCCGGTGACCACGATGCGTCCCGTCTTTTTGACGGACTCCATAACTATCGAATAGTCGAAGGGCACTATGGAGCGGGCGTCTATGACCTCGGCGCTGAGGCCGTACTTCTCCTGCAATATGTCCGCCGCCTTCAGCGCGCGGTAGAGCGTCGCTCCTATCGACAGTATGGTCACGTCGCTGCCGGCGCGCTTTATATCAGGCACACCTATGGGTATCTCGTACTCCTCCTCCGGCACTCCGCCCGGATGGAACTGCTCTGCCACATCGTATATGCGCTGGCTTTCCAGGAATATCACCGGATCCGTGCCGTTGAGGGCGGACTGCATGAGGCCCTTAGCGTCGTATGGGGTCGCAGGGAACACCACCTTGAGGCCGGAAATATGGGCGCATATCGCGCTCCAGTCCTGGCTGTGCTGCGCGCCGTACTTTGAACCCACGCTCATGCGCAGCACCACGGGCATCTTGAGCATTCCGGCGCTCATGGCCTGCCACTTGGAGAGCTGGTTGAAAACCTCGTCTCCGGCGCGGCCCAGGAAATCGCAATACATGAGCTCGGCAACCGCCCTTCCGCCGCTCATGCCGTAGCCCACCGCCGCGCCGACTATGGCTGCCTCGGCTATCGGCGTGTTGAACAGGCGGTAATAGGGCGTCGCCTCGGTCATGCCGCGATATACTGCAAAGGCTCCGCCCCAGTCCCTTACGTCCTCGCCGAAGCTCACTAAGGTAGGATCCTCATAGAGCTTGTTTATTATGGGCTCGGCTATGGCGTCGCGGTACTGATATACCCTCGCCTTGGGCACGGGCTTGCCGTTTTCGTCTAGATAATAGCGCTTTTTCTTGGCTATCTGCTGTATGCGGGGGCACTCCTCCCTGGGCAGCAGCATATCGGGCTTGCGCTCGGTATCCATGGAGGGGACGCAGCCGTTGGAGAACATGAGATCGCCTATGAAGTTCTTTTCCGCGCCGAATATATCTATCCTCGGGGAAACCGCGTCGTCTATGGCCAGCTTCATGTTGCGGAGCATATCCCCCGCCACCTTTGCCCGTATCTCGGCAAGCTCGGCTTCGCCGCATACGCCTGCCTCCACAAGCTGTTTGCCGAAGGCGATTATGGAGTCCTGCTCCTGCCATGCCTCGATCTCCTCCTTCGTCCTGTAGCTGGAGGAATCGGAGGGGCTGTGGCCGCTTATGCGGTAGGTGACTACATCCAGCAGCACCGGGCCCTCGCTCTTTGCAACGGGCAGCTTCCTCGTGTATGCGTCTATAACAGCGAGCGGGTTGTAGCCGTCTATGCGCTCCGCATGGAGCGCGTCCGGCGATATGCCCGCCGCTATGCGCGCCACCATATCGTAGCCCATGGTCTCGCCCCTGGTCTGGCCTCCCATGCCGTAGAAGTTGTCGTTTATGTTGAATATTATGGGAAGCGCGTGCTTTCCCTCCGGCCAGAGCAGCTTAATCTGATCCATGGCGGCTAACATAAAGCCCTCCCATACGGGGCCGCAGGCGGTGGAGCCGTCGCCTATATTGCATACGACCACGCCCTCCTTGTCGTTTACCAGCTTATAAAGCGCCGCGCCCACGGATATGGTGCCGCTGCCGCCCACTATGGCGTTGTTGGGATATATGCCCAGCGGCGTGAAGAATGCGTGCATGGAGCCGCCCAGCCCCTTGTTAAAGCCGTTTTCCCGGGCGAAGGTCTCGCACATCATTCCGTAGAGCAGGAAGTCTATGCCCTGCTCCCTCAGGCTTTTCCCTTCATCCTTTATCACCCCGTAGGTCTTGCCGCCAAAGAAGCCCTCCATGACGGAAAGCAGCTCGCCCTCCTCCATTATCTCTATGGAGCGAAGACCCTTGGCCAGTATCTCGCCATGGCTGCGGTGGGAGCCGAAGGTTAGGTCCTTCGGGGTAAGGCGGAAGGCCTCGCCCACATAGGCAGCCTCCTGCCCTATGCCGAGATGGGCCGGGCCGGGGTGGTTATAGCTTACGCCCTGATATTCGCCCGTGGTCTTTATGAGGTTGAGCATGGTCTCAAATTCCCGGATATAGCACATATCCCGGTATATGTTCATAAACTCCGCCGTGGTGAAGCTGCCGAGCTCGTCCTTTACCGTTTTCTGATAGGTATTTACCGGTATCTCCGGCACTCTTATAGGCGTCTCCGGCCCGCGTACCGCCTTAGGATCCATGTATAAAGCCTTAGTCATTGATTTTCTCCTTTCTCTTTGCCTTATCCTGCCCTGTCCCCTGCGCTATGCCTGAAATATGGCTTCCCGTATTATCTCGGACACGGTCGGGTGCGGGAACACTATTTCCTTTATGTCGTCCAAGGTCAGCCGCTGCTCTATGAAGGAAGCCGCCGCTATTATGAACTCGCTCGAGTAGTTGCAGAGGGCCTGCGCGCCGAGTATGGTGTTGTCCCTGTTGTTCACCACCAGCTTGAATATGCCGTCGCCGCCCTCGTTTTCCGCCACATACCGCCCCGAATAGCGCATGGGCAGCGTGACCGTGCGGGCGTCCAGCCCTGCGGCTGCCGCAGCAGCCTCCGTATAGCCCACGCCGCTGAGCTCCGGGTTGGTATACAGCACTGCGGGTATCGCATCGTAGCGCATATTGTCCCGCTTGCTCAGCATTGTGTTCACCGCCACCTCCGCCTCGCGATAGGCGGTATGCGCCAGCATCGACCTTCCGTTTACATCGCCCGCAGCGTATACCTCGGGCTGGTTAGTCCTCATGCGGCTATCCGTAACTATGGCTCCGCGCTCCGTGAGCACGCCTATGCTCTCGAGGCCGACGTCCTTTATATTGGGCCTTCTTCCGATGGATATGAGCGCCTTGTCGCACTCCACTGCACAGCTCTTGCCGTCCTTTTCATAGCGCACCGCGCCGTCAACTATCTCTGTTACCTTGGCGGAGAGCAGCAGCTTCATGCCGCGCTTTTCGTAGTGCTTCTGCAATATGCCCACGAGCTCCCTGTCGTTTTCACCGGCGATATGATCCAGCATCTCTATTACGGTTATCTCCGAGCCTATTGAATTAAAGTACGCCGCCATTTCCAGCCCTATCACGCCGCCGCCTATCACGACAAGCCTTCTGGGCGCTTCGGTAAGGCTCAGCAGCTCGCGGTTGGTGACCGCAAAGCCGGACTCCAGCCCCTCCTTTAGCCCCGGTATGGGTGGTATTGCGGGAGATGAGCCCGTGCATATCAGCAGCCGCGCGCCGGTATAGGTGCTGCCGCCCGCCTCCACGGTGTAGCCCTCGCTGTTCCTTCCCGTGATGACGCCCCTTGCGTTGAGCGTTTCAACATGGTTCGCCCGAAGCGCCGCCTTTACGCCGCCCACCAGCGTCTTTACCACCTTTTCCTTGCGCGCTACCACCTTTGCGTGGTCTATGGCTATATCCTTTGCTATAACGCCATACTTTTCGCCGTGGGCCGCGCCGTCGTAGAGCTTGGCGCTGTAAAGCAGGGTCTTGGTGGGCACGCAGCCCTCGTTAAGGCATACGCCGCCCAGCTCCCTCTGCTCTATGCAGAGCACCTTCATGCCGGCATGGCCTGCCCGCTCCGCCGCCAGATACCCCGCGGGACCTCCGCCGAGTATTATAAGATCATAAGTCATTCTATATTACCTCCCCTTCGCGGTTTAGCCTATCAGCAGCGCGGTAAAGCTCTCAAGAGCCGTCTTAAGCTCCGCAAGGAACCGCGAGGCAGGCGCCCCGTCCAGCGCTCTGTGGTCGTATGTGAGCGAAAGACCCATTGCGGGGTAGACGCTTATGCCGCCGTCCTTGCCCGTCCTTACGCGCTCCGTTATGCCGCATACGCCGAGTATGCCGGTCTGGGGCGGGTTTATCACCGGGGTGAAATGCTCTATGCCCAGCGAGCCGAGGTTGCTGACAGTAAATGAGCCGCCCTGAAGCAGATCGGGGTTTATGGAGCCCTCCTGGCAGGCGGCTATGAGCGCCTTCGCCTCGGAGGAGATTTCCCGCAGGCTCTTTTCATCCGCATTGAACAGCGTGGGCACCATAAGGCCCCTTGGCGTATCCACAGCCAAGCCCAGGTTCACATGGCGGAAGCGGCGTATGCTGTCCCCCAGGTAGTGCGCGTTGAGGTCGGGGTGGCGCGGCAGCACGCGGGACACGGCATACAGCATTATGTCGTTCAGGGTTATGTTTGGCACATCCAGCTTTTCCGCCGCCAGCTTAAGCTGCTTTCTGTAATTCATTATGCAGGTGGCGTCAAAGGAAACGGTGTGCGTGAGCTGCGCCATTTCGCTTAGGCTCTGGTGCATGGACTTGGCTATTACCTTGCGGATATTGGTGAGCTTGACGTCCTCGTATTCCTCCGCGGGAGCAGCCGGGGTAAGCTCCTCCACCTGTCTTTTTGCCGTCTCCATATCGCAGGGAAGCAGCCTTCCGCCTAGGCCGGAGCCCGTGCGGCTCTCCGCCGCGAGCGCAGCTATGTCGCGCTCGATCACCCTTCCGTTGGGACCTGTCGGAGCAGCCATGGCAGGATCCAGCCTCAGCCTTTCCGCCGCGTTTTTCGCCCTTGGCGATATGCCCCTCGCTCTTTCCGCAGTTTGCAGGGCCGCTGCGGGCGCGGCAGCCTCCGCCGGCGCTTCCTCGCGCTGCTCCGGCTCGGCCTCCACCTTGGGGGCCACGCCGCTTATGTCCTCGCCCTCCGCGCCTATTACGGCTACCGTTTCAAGGCAGGGCACATCGTCGCCCACGCCAAAAAACACGGCGAGCAGCTTCCCCGATACCTTTGCGGCCTCCTCAAACACGGCCTTATCAGTCTCGTAGGAAAAAAGCAGCTCGCCCTCGCCCACATCATCTCCGACTTTTTTGAACCATTCGCCGATCACACAGCTTTCCACCGATTGTCCCTGTCTGGGCATTATTACCGCCGTCGCCATACTTATCCTCCTATCTAATGATTGAAATATATATTTGTTGTTTTGTAACATTATTTTGTTGTATTATATCACACATGCCGCCAGCATGGCAACAGCTTAAGGTGCATAAAAGCAAATTTAATCTGGTTTTTTGATAAGAAAAAGAACTGCCGCTAGACAGTTCTCTCTCTTATTTCCTATTGCCTTTTATCCTTCGACAGCCTGCTTATAACGCTCCGTACATTCCTCGATGATCTTGATGGCGTCCTCTTTCCCGCGATAGGCTCCGGTCGTTACATTTACCCCTTGAAGCACCTTGTAGTTTTCGAAAAAGTTCCTGATTTCTTTCAGGATAAAATCCGGCAGCTCATCCAATTCATAATAATCGGAATAGCGAGGGTCGCAGTCCACCACGGAGATCAGCTTATAATCCGGCTTTCCGCCATCTGTCATTTCAAGGTAGCCGAGGACTCTCGCCGGCACATAACAGCCGGGAAAAGACGGATAATCGCTTACGACCAGAATATCCAACGGGTCCCCGTCGGGGGCCAAGGTGTTTTCAATGATCCCATATTCTGTCGGATAAACCATGGAAGCATATATGACTCTGTCCAATTTGATCTTTCCGGTTGCATTATCCACTTCGTATTTATTTTTTGAATGAAGCGGTATCTCGATCAATGCCTCGACTACATTATCCATAACAATTAACTCCTTCTTTATCTGTTTAATATTTTTATTTCATTATATCCCTTATAAGCTCGGCGCTCCTCAAAGGGCGCGCGGACTTTACCCTCCTCCCTTTAGTTTACTGTTTTTTCTTCTCCATAGCAATATTTTCCTATCCTTCACCGCCCGCCCATATCCTTGTCCTGCTTGACTACCGCGCCGGAAACGGCGTCTATTTCGTATTCATATTCAAAGCCGCCGCACCTGAAATCTATCTCGTATACCATGCGGCCGTCCTCCCTGTCCAGCTTGCACTTGTATGCGGTTATGCTGCCGCTGTCAAGGTCGGCATGGGCAAGGGCTATTGCCTTTGCGTTGGCCTCGCCTATATAAGCGCTGTCGCTGACGGAGCCCTCTGCCGTTACGTTGGTTATACTATAGCCGAATCTCCCAGAATGCCGCGCTTTGTTAAAAGCTCAATAAATGCGGCGGACTGCTGTGACAGCTTGTTTTCCTGCTGTTCATAAAGCGCCTTTCCGGCGCAAATACGCATTTTTTCAATAATGCGTTCAATTTCTGCGCAGGTGGGCAGGGAAGCCTCTGTATCCAGCGGATACAGTCTATTGAAAATGAGGCAGCCGTAGGAGCCCGGCAGACGGTGCAGAGCGAAGGCATCCCCATTCTTCTGAAAAAATCTCCACACCTTTGTCTTTTCCCAGCCCCAGCGCCGTCCCAAGGCTTCCAATGTCAAAGCGGCGCCAAGTCTCCCGAATTGAACGGCAGGCGCCAGATAAGAAAACGCATTGCCGGTCTCCTGCCAAACCGTGTGGCACCAGAGGTCCAGCCATGCATCTGATTCGCCGAATGTATAATGCTGATCCGCAAGGCGCTGCGTGATGTTGCGGGGAAGGCAGAGAAAGCCATAGCCGTCTGTTGCGTAGACTGCTCCACTCATGCATTCGGCGCCGGAGCATTTTACGACCCAATCGGTGACGACATATTCCAGCTTCTTTGTTTTCTCGTCAAGCGTGTAACGGATATACCCGAACCGGCTGAGCGTATTCATGATTTCCAGAGCCTCCGTGCGGCTTTTGACGCCCAGAATGCTCTTTAAGCCGACCACGCCACCGGACCACATCCCGGGCATTACATCGTTTGTGTATCCGCAGTATTTTGCCCGACCCTTGCGAAATGCCGCCCGCGAGGCCAGCTTTGCCCAATAACCCATGATTCCCTTACCGACCGGCAAATGAGTCCTGGGCAGCTTAACCCATTGGTATCTGAACAGGCATTTCGGCATGACGGGTTCCTCCTTTCTGCGATTGGATATAAAAACAAGGCAGCCCCTTTAATCGAGAGACTGCCCTTGCAGTATGTGGTTACTATATTCTTACTTGAAGTCCGGGTAACGATTCCTTCTGCACCCCTACGAGATACCAGTCGTTTCCGTACTCAATGCGAGTGGGTATCCATTCGTCATTTATCAAGACCTCCATTGCAGTTCCGCAGTGCAGGCCGCCATAACTGTTTCCTTCCTCATACAAAACGTCAAAGCGATTTGTGGAGGAGTCATATATAAGTATCCCTTTTTTCATGTGGGCTTACCTCCTGACAAAGAATTTAAAAACATTTTCCCATAGTCATATTTTATGAAATTAGTACAAACCGCATCAGCGTCAATGCAGTTCATTTTTACTTAGGGGTGTTCATGAAAAAAACTCCGCAAATTCACCTTGTGTTGACCCTTCAGTTAACCCATTTACTCACCCATTTGTCCCGGTTAACCCATTTTTAGCCCTTATAAAATGGGTTAACCGAGGTCACATACGGTCAAAAACAGCGAAAAACTTCAAAAGCAATCAGACGAAAAGGGTATAAGAAAACCCCGGAAAATGCTGATTTTCCGGGGTTTTTGAGCTTTTGAGTTGTAAATTTGCGTCCGATCAGCGCTTGGAGAACTGCGGAGCGCGACGAGCGGCTTTGAGGCCGTACTTCTTCCTTTCCTTCATGCGCGGATCGCGCGTGAGGAAACCGGCCTTCTTGAGAGCGCCACGGAGTTCGGGATCGGCAACGATCAGCGCGCGGGATATACCGTGCCTGATAGCGCCGGCCTGGCCGGTGGTGCCGCCGCCGTGTACGTTGACCACTACGTCAAACTTTGCGGCGGTGTTGGTCAGCTCAAGGGGAGCGCGAACGATCATCTTGAGCGTTTCAAGGCCGAAGAAATCTTCAAGATCTCTCTTGTTAACGGTGATATTACCGGTACCGGGGAGCAGACGAACCCGGGCAACAGACTTTTTACGCCTGCCAGTTCCGATATACTGGGTGATAATAGCCATAATTCAATCTCCTTCCCGCTTATTTAAGCACGAGGACTTCGGGCTTCTGGGCGGCGTTGTTATGCTCCGGACCCGCGTATATGCGAACCTTGGTGAGCATCTGACGGCCGAGGGGGCCCTTGGGCATCATGCGGCGAATAGCTTCGTAAACAGCAAATTCGGGCTTCTTATCGAGAAGCTCACGATAGCTGACTTCCTTCAGTCCTCCGGGATAACCGGTATGATGGACATACTTCTTGCCGTCGAGTTTGCGGCCGGTCAAGGTGACCTTGGCGGCGTTAACGATAATTACGTGATCCCCGGTATCAACGTGGGGAGTATATATGGGCTTATGCTTTCCGCGAAGGATAGCGGCTACCTGAGAAGCAAGACGGCCGAGCACCATTCCGTCTGCGTCTACAACGTACCACTTCCGCTCGAGGGTTTCGCCCTTTGCCATATAGGTTTTCATGGCGTTCCTCCTATGGTAGTTTAATGTTCGCGTCGCATTGAGATTGCAGTTAAGCTTCCGGGGCTGTGGCCGCAAAACACCGATCCTAACGAACACGCAGGGTTAATTGTACCCAATCATTCCCTTTGTGTCAAGCGGTATTTCTCTTATTTTTAAGCTTTTTTCAGTTTTTTCTCTCAAAACCGTCATTTCGGACCGTGCCTAACGCATATTGGGGAAATTTATCTGCCTTATCGCCTCGTAAAGCACTATTGCAACCGAGTTTGAAAGGTTGAGCGAGCGGCGGTCGTTGAGCATCGGTATGCGCACGGCATCCGCGCTGCGCCGCCCGAGCAGTTCCGGCCCAAGGCCCGCAGTCTCCTTGCCAAACACAAGAAAGTCGCCGTCGCGGTATTCCACATCCGCATATGAACGAGTAGCATGAGTAGAAAGGAGAAAGAAACGCGCGTTGGGGTTCTTCTCCTCCACCTCCTCAAACGAATCGTAATACGTTATGTCAAGATACTGCCAATAATCCAGTCCGGCCCTTTTCAGGTGCTTATCATCCACGCTGAAGCCAAGCGGCCTGACAAGGTGCAGCCGCGCACCCGTGACCGAGCAGGTCCTTGATATATTGCCGGTGTTTTCCGGTATTTCAGGTTCAACCAATACTATGTTTAGCACTCGGCGCCCTCCTAAAAAAGCAAATGATACTTTGCTATTTTAGCCCGCCGTGCCGTATAGGTCAAGCTTTATCGTCCGCGTTTGCCAATATGGCCTTTATTTTATCGCTGTAAATATCGCAAAGTTCCTTGGCGTATTCCTCGCGGAAGCTCTCCGCCCGTATGCTGCATCCTTTCAGCCCCTTGTTCGGCCGCACAAGCACCCAGCCGTCGTCAGATGCTATCCTTACGCCTTCTATCAGTTCCATGTCCTCGTCCCGTCCGCTTTCAACAAGGCTCCGCAGCACGCGGCCTATCTCCCTCCAGCTGCATTTTACCTCGCCATGCTCCTTCGCTATTTCCGGCAGCAAAGCCATTATTTCATCAAGCTTGCCTTCGCGTTTAAGTGCGCACAGCCTTATTGACGCCGCCTCGGCCTCAAATAATTCATCCTGCCAAAGCCCGCGTTCCATTGCCGTGTGCTCCAAGCCGTGCCCTGCACGCGGCGCCTTTATCAATTCAACGCCTTCCGTGGATATGAGCGTACATAATTCCTGCGGCATGTCTGCCGCAACTACCTCCGCCCGCTGGCCCGAGCGTGCCGCTGCAATCATCAATACGGCCTGCACTTCATCCTCGTTCAGCCGCCTGTCATTTGCTATTGCCCATATTCCGCTTTCGCCGCGGCCTATGCAAAGCCCCGCTTTAAGCCGCGTCATGAGCGCGGGCAGCTTTGCGTCCTCAGCATCCTCGCTGAAGCGCACGTCTATACCCGCGCGTATAAGCACGTTTGCCACCGCATCAAAAAGCGGCCTGTCGTGCGCTATCAATACGCACGCCTCATTATCCTCATTTACTGCGCCGTGGCCAATTTTAGACCTGAGCGAAGCTTCATACGCCCTTGATACGCCGTTCAGCCTTTGTATTATGCCAAGGCGGCTGCGCGTAACGCTCTGCCTGTCGCCCTCGCGGAAGCCGTTCACGAATTTTCGCCTTGTTTCATTTGTGATGCCAAGGCCGAACCCGTCCATAAGCTCCATGCTTACCATATGGCGTTCGCCTTCCTGATGCACTATGAATATGCCGCCGTCGAACGCGTAGCCGCGTATAGCGTGGCTCAATGCCGAACGCGAGCATACACCCGCATCCCATACATCAACACCCTGAGATGCCATGCCTGCCATAACGGCGTATTTGAGCATAACGCATTGCTGCGCGCCGTCCGTTGCTATTGCAAGCTCTGCCGGCAGTTTGGCCGTGGATGCAAACGCCGCGCCTATACGCGCCGCCTTCTCCGCACTCAGTTCCCTGTCCGCATATCCCTCTTCCGGCTTTTCTTCCGCGCATGCCGCGCAGTCTCCGCGCCATATTATATTTTCGCGGTATTCGCCTTCCGCTTCAAGCCGCTTATACGGCCAAAGCTTTACCCCCTCGCCCACTATCGAACGCGCGCCTATGTCGCTCCCGGCGCCCGCGACCGCGCCTTCGTATATTACGCTGTCGCGCCCCACCTGCACGTTTTCGCAAAGTATTGCCCCGCGCAGCTCAGCGCCTTCCCTAAGCCTCACGTTCGGCAGCAGTGTGCTCCGCTTTACGCTGCATCTTTCGTCTATCCTTGCGCCCGTACATGCAACGCTGTTCGCGCCGAAGTATGCCTTTGCGCCAATCTCAGCATCGCTGCCAACATAGCACGGCGCCGCAAGCACAGCCCTTTCGGATATCTTTGCGCCGTCCTCTATATATACGCCTTCCCTTGTTCGCCTGGCTGCTGTTTTGAATATACACTTCCCGCTTAGCATATCCGCCTGTGTGAGCGCATACTGAGTAAGGTCGCCTATGTCGCTCCAGTAGCCTTCCGCCTCATATCCGAATATCTTCATGCCTGTGCACAGCATGCGCGGGAACAAATCCTTTGAAAAATCATATTCCGTGCCTTCAGGTACCATATCCAGCACGCTTGGTTCTATTATGTATATGCCCGTATTCACAAGATCGCTGAAAACTTCCGCAGCAGAAGGCTTTTCTATGAAGCGGCTTATGAAGCCGTCTTTGTCTTTCAGCACAACGCCGTATTCCATGGGAACCTTCACCTTTTTCAGCAATATGGTCGCCGCCGCGCCGCTGCGCCTGTGTTCGCGCATGGCATCAGTCAAATCAAAGTCGCACATTGCGTCCCCGCTCATTATAAGCACGCTGTCATCGACCTGCTTCAGGGCGTTCTTTACCCCGCCCGCGGTACCCATCGGCTTATCCTCAACGGCACACTCCGCCTTTATGCCGAACGCGCTGCCGTCGCCTATATAGCGGCGTATAACGTTTGGCAGGTACCTCAGGGTAAGTATGGCCTCGTCAAAGCCATGCTTCTTAATAAGCTCCATGCAATATCCAAGCACGGGCTTGTTCAGCAACGGCACCATGGGTTTTGGCATGGTGCAGCTGAGCGGACGCAGGCGTTTCCCGTCCCCGCCCGCCATAATAACGGCTTTCATAAATAAAAAATACCGCCTTTCCTCAGAAATGAAAATGCGGTATTAGTGTGGCTCTTTTTATGTTTATTTAAGCATATCCATGCTTAGTAGAAAAAGGAATTTCCGCCGTATGTTGCATAATATACTCTTTTATCCCACGATGTGCCTTTTTTTGAGGAGCGGAAGTACAGCACATCTTCCGGCATAAAGCGGTCTCCGTTTACGAATATCTGGTTCACGGCCTCAATGGTTTTGCTTACCGGCATAACCGCGCGCAGCTTATCCTCATCTCTTGCAACTGTGAACTGATTCTTTTGGAATATTACGCCGCTTACGCTATCGGGAAAGCGTGAGCTTGCGATTCGGTTATATATTACGTTGGCAACCGCCGCACGGGCTTCAACGCCGCTTCCCTTTGATTCCTCCTGAACCACCTGTGCAACAAGCAAAAGCTCATCCGCGCTGAATCCGCCGCCGGAGGAGAAATAATCGTTGCTGCTCACGCCGCTGTTTGATTCGCTCCCGCCCGTGTTTTCCGGTTGCTTTGTCGGCTCCACCGTAGGGGACGGAGTCTTAGTCGGTTTGGGCGTTGCAGTCGGCTTCGCTGTGGGCTTTGGAGTGGGCGTAGGCGGCGCACCGTATTCAACAAATTCGGCCAATATAAAGCCATATGTGCCGTCGTACTTCACCTTGAGCCAATCCCCGGATTTGCCAACAACCGTGAATACGGCGTTCTCTTTCAGTTCATCTATTATCTTATAGTCAAGCCCGGGGCCTTTTCTGAAATTAGCAGAGCCAGCGTTTAGATACGCTGCCTTTTTCTCCAAATCCGTAACTTCGTATTTCGGCGTAGGTGTAGGCGTTTTGGTAGGCTCGGGCGATTTTGTCGGTTTCGGCGTTGCCTCCGCAGTCGGTTCAACTGTCGGCGCAGGCGTAGGCTCCGCAGTCGGCTCGGCTGTCGGCGTGGGCGTGGGTGCATCGGTAGGCTCCGCCGCTATTGCAGGCGTTGCCGTAAAATGCGGCGTATACGCCGGCGTGGCCGAAAGCTGGCCCGTGTGCGCAAGCATCCCCAGCGCCGCTGTATCATCGGGTATCTTCACCGCGTCTATCATCTGTGCATCCACGCTGAAGTTGCCCGTTTGCGATGCAGCCATGCAGCCCGCAAGCGCCAGCACGGCTATCAATATAAATATGCCCGCCGCATGCCTTATCATAGTATGAATTTGCAGAGATCCTCGCCGTTAAGCTCGGAAGGCATATGTTCCTTTACATAACTTGCATCGACCACTACCTTAACCATGGGATGATCGCCGCCGGCATTGAATGAGATATCCTCCAGCAGATTTTCAACGATGGTATGAAGCCGCCTCGCACCTATATTCTCGCTCGTTTCGTTCGCATTATATGCGTAGCGCGCTATTGCGTCCAGCGCATCGTCCGTAAACTCAAGCTGAACATCGTCCGTGGCAAGCAGCGCTTCGTATTGCTTGGTTATGGCATGCTCCGGCTGGTGCAGTATGCGCTTATAGTCCTCCACAGTAAGCGGGTTAAGGTTCACCTTAATCGGGAACCTGCCCTGAAGTTCCGGAATAAGATCGGATATTTTGGACACATGGAACGCGCCCGCCGCAATGAAGAGCATAAAGTCCGTTTTTACTGGGCCGTATTTCGTATTCACCGTGCAGCCTTCAACTATCGGCAGAATATCCCTCTGCACGCCTTCGCGCGAAACATCCGGCCCGCTTGCGCGGTCGTTTCCGGCTATTTTGTCGATCTCGTCTATAAACACTATGCCGTCCTGCTCGGCCTTGTCTATAGCCTCGCGTATGACCTCGTCCATGTCTATAAGCTTTTCGGATTCCTCCTGCGTAAGTATGCGCCTGGCCTCGCTCACCTTAACGCGGCGCTTTTTCTTATTCTTGGGTATAAGTCCGCCCATCATTTCGTTAAGGTTTATGTCAATGCCCATGGCAAGCATGGCGTCGCTGCCGGTGTTCTGCTGCTCCACCTCAATCTCTACAAGCTCGTTTTCAAGCAGTCCGTTTGAAAGCTGCTGCGCTATTTGCTGCCGCTTATTAAGGTGCTCGGTCTTTTCTTCTTCGCTCAGCTCCTTATCCGCGTCTGCTTCCGGCGCGCTGCCTGAGCCGAGCAGAAGCTGTATCGGGTTAAACGGCTTCTGCACCTTTTTGCCAGCCGTGGGCATAAGCAGTTCAATAAGCCTTTGCTCCGCGGCCGCCTTTGCAACGGTCTCAACTGCTTCGTAGCGTTTTTGCTTACATAGGCGTATGGATGCCTCCACAAGGTCCCTCACTATCGAGTCCACATCGCGCCCAACGTAGCCCACTTCTGTAAACTTTGTAGCTTCCACCTTTACCAGCGGCGCATCGACAAGCTTGGCAAGCCTTCTTGCTATTTCCGTTTTGCCAACGCCCGTGGGGCCGACCATTATGATGTTCTTAGGCGTTATCTCCTCCCGCATTTCTGGCGAAAGGCGGGAACGGCGATATCTGTTCCTCAGCGCTATCGCTACGGCGCGCTTCGCTTCGTCCTGACCTACAATGTATTTATCCAGCGCTTCTACCGTTTCTCTTGGCGTAAACATTATATTTCCTCCATGGTGATATTGCTGTTTGTATAAATGCAGATATCACTTGCTATCTTTATTGCCTTGGTGGCTATTTCCGCCGCGCTCAGATCCGTATTTTCCTTCAACGCCTTTGCCGCGCTCAGCGCGAACATGCCGCCGGAGCCTATTGCGGCTATGCCGTCATCCGGATCTATCACTTCTCCGGTACCGCTCACTATAAGCAATTCTTCCTTATCCGCAACGATAAGCATTGCGTTAAGCTGACGCATAACTTTATCCGTGCGCCATTCCTGCGCCAGCGATACCGCCGCGCGCTTTAGGCTGCCGCTGTATTTTTCAAGCTTAGCTTCAAATCTTTCAAGGAGTGAAAACGCATCCGCCACCGTACCGGCGAAGCCCGTAATGACGCTGTCGTGATATATCCTGCGCACCTTCTTTGCGGTGTGCTTCATTATTGTATTTTCGCCGAACGTTACCTGTCCGTCTCCGGCCACGGCGCATTTGCCGTCCTTTTTAACGGCCACTATAGTGGTTCCAAGCATCTGCTGCATAATTATTTACCGCCTTTCAAATATCCGCCCTTCACGTTGCGGCGGAATAAAGCTTTTTATGATAATACCATATATCCGTGCAAAGTGGGGCGGAATTCACAATGCTTTACATTTTATTCGCATTCGGTTGCCGTTTTTGCGCCATTCAGGCCAGTTCTTTCCGCAATCGAATCAATTATTCCAAGTGAGCGCTCGGCTATGAGCGTGTAGCGCTCCTGTTTATTCCTGGGCGCATTTGAAAGCCCTTCTATTATGCCGAAGCTAATGTTCATGGGCTGGAAGTCCGAGCCATTGTAGCAGGACACATAGCGCCCAAGCGCGCCTATCGCCGTTTTGGAGCCGAAATCCACGCCTTCTTCGCCGTTGAGCTTGAGCGCAAGGTCTATTCCCGCAAGCATTCCGCTTGCCGCGCTTTCAATATAGCCCTCGACGCCCGTCATCTGTCCGGCAAAATACAGCCCCGGCTTAGCTATGCATTCAAACCATGGCGTAAGCTTGCCAGGGGAGTTTATAAACGTATTCCTGTGCATCACGCCATAGCGCACGAATTCCGCATTTTCAAGCCCGGGTATCATGCCGAACACGCGCTTCTGTTCGCCGAATTTAAGATTAGTCTGGAACCCGACTATGTTATAAAGCGTAGCTTCGTTGTTTTCCTTTCTGAGCTGCACCACGGCATAAGGGCGCTTGCCCGTGCGCGGATCAACTATGCCTACTGGCTTCAGCGGGCCGTAGGCAAGCGTCATAGGTCCGCGCTTTGCCATCACCTCAACGGGCATGCAGCCTTCAAACACGCGCGGTGTTTCAAACTCGTGCAGCGGCGCGGTTTCGGCAGTAATAAGGTTATTTATGAACGTGAAGTACTCCTCTTTGTCCATGGGGCAATTCAGATAATCGTTGCCGCGTTCGTAGCGCGAGCCTTCGAATATTTTGCTCATATCGAGCGATTCCGCGCTTATGACCGGCGCAACTGCGTCATAAAAGTGCAGCCCTTCGCCAAAGAAAGCCTCTATCGCTTCAAGCATTGCGCCGTCCGTAAGCGGGCCCGTAGCAACTATTGCGGGCGCATCGGGCAGGCTTGTTACCTCGCCGTGTTCAATGGTTATGTTCTCGTGTTCGCTCAGGCGCTTGGTAACCAGTTCCGAGAATATGTCCCTGTCAACGGCCAATGCGCCGCCCGCGGGCACGCGGCTTTCCTCCGCGCACTGCATTACTATTGACCCAAGCCTTCGCATTTCTTCCTTCAAAAGACCGGCTCCGTTTTGCAGCCTGTCCGAACGGAGTGAGTTTGAGCACACCAGCTCGCAGAACCCGTTCAGCTTATGCGCCGGAGAGAATTTTTCCGGCTTCATTTCGTATAATGATACGGCAATGCCGCGTTCAGCAAGCTGATACGCGGCTTCGCATCCCGCAAGTCCTGCGCCTATAACAGAGACCTTCGGTTTATTTTTCGACATCGTTTTCCGTTCCCTTCTTGACGCTTCTTTCAATATAGCCGCAATCCTTATTGGAGCAGGCCACATATTTGCCGCGCGGGCCAACCTTGTTTACCATTATTGCGCCGCATTTGGGGCAGTTTTCGCCGCTTGGCATATCCCATGATACAAAGTCGCACTCAGGATATTTTTCGCAGCCGTAGAATACCTTGCCGCGCTTTGTTTTGCGCTTTATCAGTGCCGCGCCGCACTTGGGGCAGAGAACGTTTATCTTTTCCACTATCGCCTTTGTATTGCGGCATTCGGGGAAATTGGGGCAGGCAAGGAACTTGCCGAAGCGGCCCATTTTATATACCATCATCGCGCCGCATTTATCGCATACAACATCCGATACTTCATCGGGCACGCTGACTTTCTCTATCGTTTCGGACGCCTTTTCAACATCCTGCATGAACGGGCCGTAGAACTCCCGCACAACGCTCTTCCACTCGCATTCACCGTCCTTGATATGGTCAAGCTCGCTTTCCATATCCGCCGTAAACTTAACGTCCACTATGTCCTTAAAGTTATCCTTCATTATTTGGGTAACGATAAAGCCAAGTTCGGTTGGGTAAAGCGTTTTCTTTTCGCGTTTAACATAGCCGCGCTCGATTATGGTCGAAATTGTGGGCGAATACGTGCTCGGCCTGCCTATGCCCTTTTCTTCAAGGGTCTTGACGAGCGTAGCCTCGGTATAGCGCGGTGGCGGCTGGGTAAAGCGCTGCTCGCTTTCTATTTTATGCGCGGTAAAAACATCGCCTTGGTGTATTTCCGGCAGCGTAACGTCCTTTTCCTGCACGTCATCGCGGCCTTCTATATAAACCACGGTATATCCGTTGAACATGGTGCGCTGGCCGCTTGCGCGGAATGTGCAGCCGTTTGCATCAAATGAAACGGTATTGGTTTCGTATACCATTTCCGTCATCTGGCTGGCCATAAAGCGCTCGTATATCAGCTTATAAAGCTTAAACTGCTGATTGCTCAGCGAATCCTTTACCTCCGCCGGGGTAAGCTCAACATATGACGGGCGCACGGCTTCATGCGCGTCCTGCGCGCCCTTGCGGCCCTTGTATATATTCGGCCTTGCGGGAACGTAATTCGCGCCGTATTTGCTGCCTATCAGCTCCAGCGCTGCCTTCTGCGCCTCTTCCGATACGCGCACGGAATCCGTCCTCATGTAAGTTATAAGTCCCGTCACACCCCTGCCCTGAAGCTCTATACCTTCATAAAGCTGCTGGGCAACGAGCATTGTAAGCTTTGCCGTGAAGCCAAGCTTTCGTGAAGCTTCCTGCTGCAGGCTGCTTGTTGTAAACGGCGCGGGCGCATGGCGCGTTTTTACGGCGTTTTTAACATCCGTCACGTTAAAGTTTGCGCCTGTTGCCGCATCTACCACTTTTTTCGCATCCGCTTCGCATTTAAGCTCAGTCTTTTTATCGCCGTAGCCATAGAACTTTGCATCGACCGCCTTCTTTATTCCCTTAGCCTTCAGGTTTGCACTCACCGTCCAGTATTCTTCAGGAACAAAATCGTTTATCTCCTGCTCGCGGTCGCAAATTATGCGCGTGGCTACGGACTGCACGCGACCTGCGCTAAGTCCCTTCCTTACCTTTGCCCAAAGTATGGGGCTTATTTTATAACCCACCAGTCTGTCCAGCACGCGCCTTGCCTGCTGCGCGTCAACAAGGTTCATATCTATGCACCTTGGATGCTTCACGGAATTTTTGACCGTGTTTGCGGTTATTTCATTAAAGACTATGCGGCAGTTTGACTTTGGATCAAGCTTAAGTATATGCGCAAGGTGCCAGCTTATGGCTTCGCCTTCCATATCAGGGTCGGTCGCGAGCAGAACGCGCTTTGCTCCCTTGGCTTCGCGCCTTATGCGGTCCAGTACCTCTCCGCGTCCCCTAAGCGTTATGTACTTGGGCTCAAAGTCATTCGCCTCGTCCACACCAAGCTGACTTTTAGGCAAATCCCTTACATGGCCGTTCGATGCGACCACCTTATACTTGCTGCCCAAAAATTTGCCGATCGTCTTAGCCTTGGCCGGAGACTCGACTATAACCAGATTATCTGCCATTTATATACCCCCTCCTGGGATCAGTTTACTTCGTTTTCATTACAAGCTAAAAAGCCTGCCCACAGATTGCTTAATTATTCCCGAAAATTCCATCGCTGTCAAGGTTGAATTTAGCATACCTGCATCAAAACCCGTAAGTTCCGCCAATTCGTCATATGTTCTTTCTCCCGCCATAAGCAGCCTGTGTATCAATTCCTGCTCAAACGAAAGCTCCGCAGGAGTCACCGCCTTGCGCTCCTCTGCCATAGGTTTTATGCCGTATTCTTCAAGCACGTCCTCCGCACCGAGCGTTATTTTGGCAAGCCCTTCGCGTATCAAATTATTTGTGCCCATGCTCAGTTCATCGCTCACCCTACCTGGAATTGCAAAAACATCCCTGCCCTGTTCAAGGGCGCAGTCAACGGTTATGAATGTGCCGCTCTTTTCCCGCGCTTCAACAACTATCACCCCGCGTGACAGGCCGCTTATTATCCTGTTCCGCATTGGGAAATGGCTTGGCGTAGGCGCAATGCCGGGCATAAATTCGGACACTATCGCCCCGCGCTTCGCTATAAGGTCGTATACGTCCCTGTTCACGCTCGGATAAACAACGTTCGGCCCGTTGCCAAGCACGGCTATTGTCGGATAATCGTTGCCTTCGGCGTCCAGCGCGCCTTCCGCTGCGACCCTATCCAGCCCGTAAGCAAGGCCGGATACTATGCATGCGCCTGAGCGGGCCAGGTCCTCTGCCAGCTGCCGCGCCATGCGCCTGCCGTAGTCCGATGGCTCTCTTGCACCTATTATCGCTATCGGCAGCCTGTGTTCGGCGTACAGCGTTCCCTTATAGAACAGCACATACGGCGGATCGTATATATTCTTCAGCAAAACCGGATAACAGTCCGAATTTATCGTTGCAACATTTATGTCAAGCTCTTCAAGCCGCTTCTCTATACGGTCTATGTATCTTTGTGTCGCGTGGTTATGCATATCCTCGCGGCGTTCATCATTAAGAAATTTGAATTGCGGTATTTCGTTTTTTGCCGCCGCGCGGAAGGCTTCCGCCGCGCTGCCGTCGAATGCATCCAGCATTTTTCTTACGCGCGCCGTGCCGGAGCCAAGCGTTATATTGAGCCATAATAATGCCCTGTCCTCATCGCTCAGCCTTATTTTCATTTTATTTCGCCCCAATATTTGGATTCAAGGCTCCTATATTGTATGGCTTCGGCAATATGCTCCGCCTTTATTTGTTCGCTCCCCGCAAGGTCAGCAATCGTGCGGGACACTTTAAGCAGCCTTGTATATGCGCGTGCGCTAAGCTTAAGCGCGGCAAACGCCTTTTTCATAAGCGACTCGGCATCGCTTGTAAGCACGCAGTATTGGTTCATCATGCGGTTTGTAAGCTGCGCGTTGAAAAGTATGCCCATACCTGCGTAGCGGCGCGTCTGTATGGCCCGTGCGGCATTGACGCGCGCACGGATGGCGCTTGAAGGCTCTCCGCAGCTTCGTCCGGCAATGTCGTTATAGCCAACCTCGCCCATTTCCACATGAATGTCAATACGATCGAGCATCGGCCCACTTATGCGGTTTCGGTAACGTTGTATCTGCTGCGCGGTACAGCGGCACGGAGTTATTCGCGAACCGTAGTTTCCGCATGGGCACGGGTTCATTGCCGCCACAAGCATGAACTGCGCCGGATACGTGCTGCGTGCCGACGCCCGCGTTATCGTTACAAATCCGTCCTCAATGGGCTGGCGCAGTGCTTCAAGCGTGTCTTTCCTAAACTCCGGAAATTCGTCAAGGAACAGCACGCCGTAATGCGCAAGACTTATCTCTCCGGGCATTGCGCGCGTGCCGCCGCCTATGAGCGACGCCGACGACGCCGTATGATGCGGCGCACGGAACGGCCTTTCGCTAACTATTCCGTTTTTGCCCTTCATTGCGCCTGTAACGGAGTGTATTTTGGTTATTTCAAGGGCTTCTTCAAAAGTAAGTTCAGGAAGTATAGACGGGATGCTTCTCGCAAGCATTGTTTTGCCGGAGCCCGGCGTACCCACAAGCAGCAGATTATGTCCGCCCGCAACGGCTATTTCCGCCGCACGCTTGGCGCCCTGCTGCCCGCGTATGTCCATAAAATCCTGCGCGTATGTTATGTTTTCCGTGTTCCAATGCTGCGGGGCATATATGTTGGGCTGTTCGCGTCCCATTATCGCGTCCACAACGCCCTTCAAATCGTGCGCCGCGGCTATCTTAACCCCTTCAACGTATGATGCTTCAGCTGCGTTATCTTCAGGCAAGAACGCTTTTGTTATGCCGTCCTTATAGGCACCTATCACCATCGGCAGCACGCCCGGTATGCTACGCACCGTTCCGTCCAGCGCCAGTTCGCCAAGGAACATGTATTCGTCCGCTCGCTGCTGGTCTATCTGCCCGGTTGCGGTTAGCAGGCCTATCGCTATCGGCAAATCGTAAAAGGAGCCTTCCTTTCTCGTGTCTGCAGGGGCAAGGTTTACGGTTATGCGGCCTATCGGGTATGTGAAGCCGCTGTTCTTTATCGCCGCGCGCACGCGCTCCTTTGATTCACGCACGGCGGCATCCGGTAGCCCAACGGTTTCATATGCGGGCATGCCGCCCGATACGTCTATTTCAACAGTTACAGCGTAACCGTTAAGTCCTATCAGTCCATAGCTTTTTATTCGTGAAAGCATAGATCGGTCCCTCCGCCGCGCGTAATATTTATCAGTTGCCTCCGTTTTCCTCCGGATGCGTTTCCTTGTTGAATACAAACAGTTTTGTAAGTACGAAGTTTGCCACAGCCGAAAATACCGAAGCCGGTATTTTGCAGATAAGGTCGCTGGATATGCTTATGGCCTTGCCGAATATATTCACGGCAACGTCCTGATTTATGCCTATTGGGTTTTTGCAGACCCACAGCACCCCAAGCGACACGCCAAGCGACAATACGTTTACCAATATGAACATGAGCACCGTTTTAAGGCTATGGCTGCGCTCTTTTTTGAACGTCCATTTGGAGTTCCATATATAGCTGTTCAGTATACCCGCACTGTATGAAAACACCTGCGAAAGCATATAGTTCATACCCGCATGGGTCAGCAGCCAGAATACTATGAAATCCACCAGCGTATTGGTAACGCCAACCGCGCTGAACTTTATAAACTGCCAAACGGTCTTTTTAGCCTCGTTTTTTGCGTTTTGCATCTATCCACCTCTTTTATTATGCCTTAATATCCCAAAAATGTCCAGCTTGGCAGCCATTCAAGCATTTTTATATACCCACGTGAGCATACAACGCCCGTTATGGCCGGATAAAACAGCGCAAACAGCGCCACCGCCGCGCCGAGCCATATCCATTTTACGCATTTATACCGCCCGTCAAGCTGCTCCTTCTGCATCAGTGCACGCACCGATATGAGTATTATGAACGGTACGGACGCAAAGTAATGATAAATAAACGTACAGCGCGGCACCAATACCCACGGTATATATTCAGCCGCAAGGCCGATAAGCAGAACCATCCATATCTTGTCCGTTTTCATCCTGCCGCGTATCAGTCGGCCGATTATAACAACGCTCACAACAAGGCATGTCCACCACACGGCCGGATTGCCCATTGCGGATATTGTACCCACATAGCCTTCGCTTACATCATATGTGACGTAATACCACATCGGCCTTATTATAAGCGGCCATTGCCACCACGGCGACTGATACGGATGCGTGGCCTTCAGCCCGCCATGATAGCTGAGCATGAACTTCTGCACTCCCCATATGCCCTCAAGGTCGTAATGCGATTCGCTGAGTACATACGGTATATAGGACGCAAGATATATCGCGACCGGTATGGCTATATAGAATACGCAGCACCAAAGGAGCGTTTTTATAGTGTTCTTCCAAAACGGCGCAACCGCCGCGCGGACAGCTTCATCTTCGCTGTTTCTAAGCGCCATATACTCTTTATACCGCCTTATCAGCGACATGAAAAGCAGCACCGCAAGGCCAACGCCCGCATAGATATCTATCCATTTGCTCGCCGCGCCAAGGCCGAAGAACAAGCCCGCAAGGAACAGCGGTTTAAGCGTTTTCTTCAAGCCGTCGCTATAAAAATTCATGCAGTAATACTGATACATATAGTAATACATCAATATTATAAAGAACACGCCGTAAACGTCTATGGTAGCTATGCGCGTCTGCGTATAATGCATAAAATCGAATGCAAACAATCCTGCCGTGAGCAGCGCATATTCGCTTTTCTTAAACAGCCGCTTTGCAAACGCATACATTATGGGCACCATGCCTATTCCAAATAATGCGCCCACAACGCGCCAACCGAACGCATTCATACCGAACACCGCTATGCCTAGCATTATGAATATCTTGCCGAGCGGCGGATGGGAATTTTCGTACGGCTTTATGCCATGCAGATGCTCGTATGCCGTGCGTGCATGGTACAGTTCGTCAAAGTACATGCCGTACATATACGTTCTGTTTTCAGGCACAGCGTCCGCTTCATCAAACAATGCCTGCGCTTCGCCTTCCGCATGCGCGGCTATTACGTTCCTGTCCGCATCAAGCAGGGCAATTTCATTGAACCAAACGGAGCCGCTCGTCACGCTCAGCGTGATATGGCTGCCCTTCAAGCCGCCGCCTATGCTCTTCCAGCGGAACATATCGCCGTTTATCTCATCATAGGTAACGTAGTTGCCTTCATCGTCCGTTAATGTTATGCTGCCGGTATACAGCCCGCCGTATACCCATATATCGTCAACGCCGGCATCGGCATCTATCGTTATTTCAACTGTGTCCCCGCTTTTACCAGTCCAATAATTCTCCGGCGCAACTGTGGTGCCAAGGTTTATAAGCGCTATAACGCCATATATCACGGTAAGCGCAATAACGAATATTCTATCCCGTTTGGTATAGTTCAGTTTTGTATCCACTGGTTCCGGCAACGCGGTTATTATTTCCTTTTCCGGCTTCTTTTCGGCAAACGCAGGGCGTATCCTGCCGCGGAATATGATATCAAAGCACGCAATGCTCAAATATACAAACCCCGCCAAATTTATTATGCAGCCCGCGATCATAAGCGCCGTATAATAATCCGTGCGCCAGCTTTGGTTGCTGACAATTATAAAGGCATAGCACGCATTGTAAAGCGCCGCAGCCGTAAGCCATAGGAACGAAACAAACAACCGCCTGTCCCTATAATAAACGAATGCTACAAGAATAAGCAGAAGCGCCGGAACAAGATACCTTTCGTGCATATAGTGTCCCAGTTCAAACAGCGCGATTATAAGATAACCCGCGCTAAGCGCCAAACAGCCGCGGTTCTTGCCGCGCCCCTTTATATACATCAATATGCTTGCCGCAACGCTCAGCGCTATAAGCACCGTGCCAAGCTGGGCATAGGTGAATATGAACAGTACGCTGTCAGCATTCTTCCAGTTGCCGCCAAGCAGGGCCATAAGGTTGAATGCTTCTACGCTGCCGTAATTATAGCTTGTGGCCGTACCTATAAGCTTATCCAGAAACCACAGTGGCTGCTGATCCCCCTTAAACGGCCATGCTATTATGAAAAGCATCGCAACCGCGCCTATAATTGCGGCAGCAGTCTTTGCGGCCTGTTTCACTCTATGTTCCTTTTCATCATATATGCGGCAGAAATATGCCGCCGCCAGCAGCGGCCCTACCATAAGCGCCTGTGGTTTTGTCATTATCGCCGCGCCGTAAACTACGCCGGCAAGTATTTCCTTCTTTTCGTCAAACAGCCATATGGTCAAAAGCAGCATCAGCGCCAACACCTGGTCTATCTGCCCCCAGCCGCCGCTGAGGAAAGCGAACAGCGGGCTTATGGCCACAACAGCCGCCAGCACCAACGGAAGCCTGCCCCAGCGCGCAGCATCCCTACAGCCGCTCTTCGCAAGCTTTTTTGCCAACCTGTACACAACATAGGCCGAGACGATATCCGCCAGTATGCCCGGCATTTTGGTAATGAGCGCATATGCGGCCGAAGCATAGCTAAGCCCAAGCAGCTTTGCTATGCCGGACGTTATATACAGCACGTACATATATCCCGGCGGATAATCCGCAAACATGCCGGAATTATAGAAAGCGGCCAAACCGCCCTCATTCAAATGATAGCCCCACGCCATGAAGCAGTTTATATCAGTCGGATGCCCATAAAACACAAGCGAGCATATTACGCGCACGATGAACGCAAACACAAGTATTGCGGCAAGCTTCGCGCCGTCCCCCTTCTGCTCCGCTTCAAGCGTAAGCTGTTCGGTTTCAATAAACCTGCCGTATATTATCGCCCCGAAGAAAACCGTTGCAAGCATGGCCAGCATAACGCGGCCGCTTTCGGGAAAATCGCCTTCCGTCGATTCGTCCTCATCCGCGGCATTATCCGCCGCGCCAACCGTAGCAATCGAAAAATCGGCAGCATAGCCCGAATGGGACGCAAGCTTTTCCATGCTTATGTCCTTAAACCATGCTTCGCCGTTTGAAAGCGCACCGTAGCCGCCCACGCGCACGCATACGGTGAGTTCGGTTTGATCTTTGCCGGTTTTGCCGATAAGCTCTACCGTTTGCCAATCCGTTTGGCCATATACGCCATCGCTTGCGGCAAGTGAACCGTCTATCGATATGTTCGCGCCCGCGCCGCCGTAAACATCCGCCGTTTTAACGGCACAGCTTATCCTGTAATAGCTGTTCTTGTCCACATTCATTGTGCGGCAAAGGCGAATATCGTTGCCTTCATCCCCCGCTGCGCTTATATGCACAACGCCGTCCCGGTTTTCAATGCTTCCGTAAGCATCGCCTTCATACCAGGCCTGCTTGTGCCATTGCCCCTCCGCTCCAAAGCCGCCGGACAGCATATTTTCACCGTCCGCAAAGCAAAGCGCAGGCAGCGCAAGCGCCAAAAGTGCCAGAATAAATGCAAAAAATCTCTTTTTCATAAAGTACTCCGCATAAGCTTTAAGCAGGCATACTGCTCCAATATATACATATAGGATACCACATTTTGGCTTATACAGACATACAATATCAAAAATTCATAATATATTAACTTAGTTCAAACGAAATGCGTCTATGATGTGCTCCACCTGCAGCGTGTCAAGATCAACCTCAATCACGTCAAAGCGGATAAAATTATCTATCAAGCCCGTATTCACGGCGTATATTTGTGCGGCCTTAATAATGTTTCGCTGCTTTGCCGCGGTAACAGCCTCGCGCCCCGTGCCGTATTCGCTTCCATGGCGCGCCTTTACCTCCACAAACACGAGTGTGTCCCCATCCATAACTATAAGGTCTATTTCGCACTTTGCCGCGCGGAAGTTGCGGTCACGATAAACATATCCTTGTTTAAGCAAGTATTCAAGCGCGGCATATTCGCCCCGCTTGCCGCGCTCAATATTATTCATTGTTTTTCTCCCAAAATCTTGCCAATAAAGCTCATGCGGTGTATTGGGCATGGGCCGTATTTTTTCAGTGCGGCAATATGCTCCGCCGTACCATAGCCCTTGTTCCGCTCAAAACCATATTCGGGATACTTTTCGGCCATTTGGCACATATACGCATCCCTTTTTACCTTTGCAGCTATGCTTGCCGCGCCGATGAGATAGCTTAACGCATCGCCATGGATTATGGAATGCTGTTCAGCCGGTATATCAAGCCCCTTCACGGCGTCTATAAGCACATGGCTGCAATCATGCTCCATGGCAAAATAGGCCTGCCTAAACGCCTTTTTTGTGGCATTGAGTATATTCAGTTCGTCTATCTCCCCGTTTGTGCACAAGCCGTAGCCTATTGCAAGCGCCTGCGCTTCTATTAGGGGCGCAAGCTTAGTCCGCCTGAGCTCCGTTACCTTTTTGGAATCGTTTATGTGTTCAATAAGCGGCTCGCTCGGCAGTATTACACAGCACGTTACAACGGGCCCCGCAAGCGGGCCGCGGCCGACCTCGTCCATGCCGGCCGGATATATGCCCGCGTTCCAGAATTCTCTTTCGCGTTTTGTAAGCTCATTCAGCCTTTCCTGCTCGTTTATGCGCGCCATGACATTCTCCTCACGATGCGTTTATCAATACTCTATATCGGGCGATTCAAGCGTTATTTTGGCAACCTTGCCCGCCCGGAATTCGTCCAGCACAATGCGTGCCGCGCGTTCCGTATCCATCACGCCGCCCTGCAACATAAATCCACGCGAACGTGCAACGGCTTCAAGCAGTTCATGCGGCGCCATGCCTTCCTCTATCTTCTTATAGCGCTCCTTCAATTCGTTCGGGCATATTGCAATAAGCTCGCCAAGCAGATCCGCCGCGAGCCTTTCTGCGTCCATGATATCATCATTTATAGAGCCGATATAGGCAAGGTGCTTCGCCAGCGCTTCGTTTTCAAGTTTTGGCCAAAGCAGACCCGGCGTATCCATCAATTCAAGGTACGGCGATACCTTTACCCACTGCTTGCCTTTTGTAACGCCCGGCTTATCCCCCACCTTGGCCTTGGTTTCGCCCGCAATGCGGTTTATAAATGTGGACTTGCCAACATTGGGTATGCCTACAACCATTGCACGCACGGTCTTTATAACGCCCTTTTCCTTCATCTTTGCCACTTTATCGGCAGCCGCGGCCTCTATCAGCGATACTGCTGTCTTACGCTTTGCGCTTGATGTGGAAACAAAAGCAATGGCATTTATATTCTGAGCCTTGTAGTATTCTATCCACTTTTTTGTCTGCTCGGCAGAGGCAAGGTCGCTTTTGTTCAGCAATATAACCCTGCTTTTCTGAGAAAACAGCGCATCGAAATCCGGATTGCGCGTGGCCAGCGGCGCGCGTGCGTCAACCAGTTCCACAACAACGTCTATCAGCTTCAGGTTTTCTTCCAGCATACGCCGCGCCTTGGCCATATGCCCGGGGTACCATTGTATCTGCATAAAAAGTATCTCCTGCTATAATTAAGCCCCCAGGGGCATAAAGCCTTGGGGGCTTGGTTTGATCGTTTAGATAAACTTATTTCTCGTCTATACGCTCGACGACCTTGGCAGCCTTACCTACGCGATTGCGCAGATAGAACAGCTTGGCGCGGCGAACCTGACCATGGCGCAGCACTTCGATGCGGCCGATGCGGGGGCTATTGTAGGGGAAGGTCCTCTCTACGCCGATACCGTAGGATATCCTGCGGACGGTGAAGGACTTGCGAATGCCGCCGCCCTGAATCTTAATAACGACGCCTTCGAAGTTCTGAAGCCTCTCGCGGGAGCCTTCTATGACCTTTACGAATACGCGGACGGTATCGCCCACTTCCAGCTTGGGCAGGTCTGTACGAAGCTGCTCCTTTTCAAGTTCCCTGATGATGTCTGCCATTTTTATTTCTCCTTCCTTAGACGTTCGTATAGGCCATTACACCCACATTGGACCGCCCGTTTGTCACAAAGGGCATTATAACACAGCCGCACTTGCAATGCAAGCCATTTTTTGCCCGTTTATCTTGCTTTTTCATCCTTTTTTATGGACTGGATGAATGCTATGTCCTTTTTGTTGAGTTCAACGTGTTCCATCAGCTCCGGACGGCGCGATAGCGTAAGTTCAATGGCCCTGTCCCGCCGCCAGCGCTCTATCAGCGCATGGTTACCGTTCAGCAAAACTTCCGGCACCTTCATGCCGCGAAACTCAGCCGGGCGGGTATACTGCGGATATTCAAGCAGCCCGTCTGAAAATGATTCCGTCTCCGCCGATTCGCTGCTGCCCAATACGCCGGGTATAAAGCGGGCGATGCAGTCTATTGCCACCATTGCGGCAAGCTCGCCGCCCGTAAGCACATAGTCCCCTATGGAAAGTTCTTCATCCATGGCGCAGCTCACGCGCTCGTCTATGCCCTCGTAATGCCCGCAGAGGAAAAGCAGATGCTCCTCCTTAGCCAATTCCCGCGCCACCTCCGGCGAAAGCGTTCTGCCGCGCGGGGAAAGCAGTATCCTCCTTGCTTTATGCTCGGGATCTACCGCGTCCAGACATGAATAGATGGGCTGGGCGAGCATTACCATGCCCGCACCTCCGCCGAACGGATAATCGTCCGTATTATGGTGCTTATTTTCGGAATACTGCCGTATATCGCAAAGGTTGAATTCGAGTATGCCCTTCTGTGCAGCCCTGCCGAGTATGCTTGCGCCCAATACGGGCGGGAACATCTCGGTAAAGGTTGTAAGTATGTCAATCCTCAAACAGGCCAACCTCCTCAAGCACCTTAGAATTCAGCACCATGCACCGGTTTTCAACATCGGTCGAAATTATCGCGCGCTTAAGTGCAGGCAAAAGCAGCTTCTTTTCGCCCGATATTTCATATACATCATTTGCGCCAGTTTCAAACACGTCCGTAAGCGTGCCAAGCTCGCGCCCGGTATCGTCACTCACTCTGCAGCCTATAAGATCCTCCACAAAGTAGGTATCCTTGGGAAGCTTCATTGCATGCGCCCTGTCCACGCATATATACGCTCCGCGAAGCGCCTCCGCATCATCACGCGAAGCGCTGCATGATATGCTCATATATACCGCGTCTTCCTTCACGCCAACGTCCGATACGGTTATAGGCTCCCTTACACCGTTGCGCTCTATATAGGCTTCCCTCAGCCTTTTATAGCGCATCAGCGAATCAGACATGGGTTCAAGCTTTACCGCCCCATGAACGCCGTGAGGCCGCACAATGCGGCCTATTCTGAAAAATTCGCACAGCGCAGCCATATTAGACTATCTCTACGATGTATTTTTTGTTTTCCTTGACAGAGGCGGCCTTGACCACGCAGCGGATAGCCTGGGCTATGCGGCCCTGTTTGCCTATCACCTTGCCCATATCCTCTGCGGCGACGCTAAGCTCTATTACGGTAGCCTTGTCGCCTTCTTTTTCTTCAACCTTGACCTCGTCAGGCTTGTCCACTAAGCTCATCGCTATAAACTTTACCAGTTCTGACATGGACTGCCTCCCGTTCGCTTCCTCCGTCACTGTATCGCTCCGCTCTTCTTGAGCAGGCCGCGTACGGTATCGGTGGGCTGTGCGCCGTTCTTTATCCACTGCTGAGCCTTTTCGTTGTCCACCTTTATCTCGGCGGGGTCGGTCAAGGGATTGTAGTAACCGATTTCCTCAACGAAAGCGCCGTCGCGGGGAGCGCGGCTGTCCGCAACCACTATACGGTAGAAAGGAGCCTTCTTGGCGCCCATGCGGCGAAGCCTGATCTTTAACATGA
>OHGW01000043.1_pt1 | contig 61666 bp, 48 predicted proteins | sample 1567821 | NCBI WGS metagenome assembly OHGW01 (sample SAMEA3879572, study PRJEB24766) | human gut metagenome | biome: human-associated habitat; feature: feces | place: USA | collected 1985/1987 | reverse complement strand
GCCCGCCTCCAACTCGAAAACGGAGGTTTCCAAAACGCCTCCCGCCGCGTCCAGCGTAAGCGTCGCCGTTTTTATTGCTGTAAATTTAGCGTAATAGGTTCTGTTTTCCGCAGGCATGGTTTCGGGTAGCGCTGCCTTCTCTCCGGAAAAATCCTCCGACAGATACCAGCCGTCAAACCTGTGCCCGTCAAGCGTCGGCTCGTCGGGCAAATCGATTTTATCTCCCGCTTTTGCCTTTATCGGGGAAACCGCCGAGCCGTTTCCCGTTTCAAACGTAAGCGTGTATGTTTTGCCCGTTTCGCACGCGGCAAAAACAAGCATTGCCAACGCAAGCAAAACAGTCAGCGCAGCCACAGTAAACAGCCGTTTTTTCTTGAAATTTTTTGCCATAATTCTCTCCTTTTTTCTCCTTGTTTTTGTCAATCCGATTCAACGATATTCCACTTTTAGAACACATAAAAAAGGTTAACGTGTTTAAATATATCAAAAGGCTTTTGGATTTGCAAGCAAAATAAATAAAAAAGTAATTTTCTTTTTGATTGAAATTTTGGACAAAAATCATTATTCTTGCGAAAAACATGTCGGATTTTTTATTTTTTCTTTTATAAATATGGGTATATGATGTTTAATCGGTGTTTTATAGATATAAGCGCCAGTTGAAAAATCAAATGGTTAGTATTATTTTAAAAATAATCAATACCGACAAGCCGTACTTTTAAAAATGAAAAAGCGGCCGTCCGCAGCCGTGAAATACGCCCTAACGCCGCTAAGTATTTGTTAAAATTTCGCCGTTGCAAACAAAACGCAGAACTACTGCCCTGCAAAATTTCAGTCGAATATTGCGCCCACCATGCTTTCGGCAAGGCTGTCGGCGTCCTCCGCGCAGTCGTTATCAAGCCACGCCATGGACACGTTGAACAGCATACCCGCATAGATATACGGAGTGTAACGATCAAGCTCGGGATGCTCGTTGTCAAACATTCCGACAAAGCCCTTGTTGAGATAATCCAGATACAAATGCTCCAAACGGGCTTTTTTCAACAGCTTCAAAGGCTCCTTGCTTTGCTTAAAAAGCTTGAAAACATTTTTGGCTATTGAAACATAGTCCTCCCTGCATCTTGGCTCAAACCGCTGAGTAAACACGAACTCTCTTGTGTTGTGCTCGAAATAAAATACGATTACGTCTTCTTTTCGTTTGAAATAGCGGTAAAAGGTTGCGCGCCCCACTCCCGCCTTGTTTGCAATGTCCGTTACGCTTATCTTGTCGTATTCGTATGCGCCCATCAGTTTAAACAGCGCCTGCACGATGTAGTGCTTCGAATAAGCTTCCGCGTCAAATTGCACGATACAGATTCTCCTTTTTCGTCTCATTTGCGGCGACAGATTGACCGATTGTGTATTTTCCGTCCCGCAAACGGTTGATTTGTCGGTTTTTTTCTAATATGATACAGATGTCTTGCGGAAAAGTCAACAGAAACGCGCGTCTGACGACACCGCAAAAGGAGAATAATATGCAGGAAAAAGATTTTGTGTCCTACGAATACAGGACAAAAACAGTCAAAAGCAAGGACATGACAAAGGCGACGGATATGTACGAGGCCTTCGGTTGGGAAGTGACCTCCGCGGCCCATACAGCCGTCGACAACACGACTCTTTCTTTAAAACGCGACAGGAAACAAAAACACAAGCAGGAGCTTTCGCGTCTTGAAAGGCAGGCGGAGGAAATTTTCGGCACGATAAACAACTTGCAGCGCGCAAAAACCTTGGGAGCAAGCGTATTCTCTTACATTTTCGGCTGCATCGCTGCGCTCTTGCTGGGCGGCGGAATGAGCCTGATTATGCTCAATCAAAACAATTTCGCCGCATTTGTCGGCGGAATCGCGCTTGGCATCGCAGGCATTGCGCTGTGCTGCGTAAATTATTTTATTTACAAAAAAATGGTCGAAAAGAAAACCGGAGAATTGCTGCCGATCATCGACGACAACGAAGAAAAGCTTGCCAATATTCTCGAAAAAGGCAACGACCTGCTTAAAGCCGACTTAATCTGAAAGGAAAAATCGTATGACGGAGAAAAACGCGGAAAAAAAGTACATTGAGCGGTTTAAAAACGATTATGCCTTCCGCACGTTCTTTTTTTCCGCCGTTTCTCTAATAACGGGCGCGGCATACGCCGCATACAACCTTTTCCTCGGGCTGGCTTACTCTTCCGCCTGGAATACGGGTATCGCGGCGTATTACCTGTCGCTGTTCTGCATACGTTTTTTCATCTTGTCTGCGGAAATCAAATACGTGAAAAAGGGTTACGACGAACCGCAGAAGGAAAAGGCGAGGAAAAGGCTGTTCCGCGTCCAAAGCGCCTTGCTTTTTGCAACCGACATTTCTTTGATTGCTCCGATAACTCTGATGGCGCTCCAAAAAAAGGAAGTTAATTTTTCCTCCGTGCATGCAATAACCATTGCCGCGTATACCACTTACAAAATCGTAATGTCGGCAATAAATTTTTCAAAGGCCAAAAAGAACGGAAATCTCAGCGTAAAAATGCTGCGCAACGTCAACCTCGTAGACGCTTTGGTGTCCGTCCTCTCCCTGCAATATACTTTGGTTATGACCTTTGGCGGAGGCATAGAGGGCGATATGCTTTTTTTGTGCGCATTCAGCTCGCTTGCGGTTTGGGGGTTTCTCATTATTTTATCCGTCGTCAATGCGGTAAAAAGTCGCAAAAAATAATACGCGCCCCCGCGAAACGGTTGCTTGAACGACCTTTAATCCAGTTTTGCATTAATAAATTATTTGTTTCAATGCGGAAGTTTCTTTATATTGAACCTCGAAAACCCCACGCTGAACCGTGTGCGGTTTTGTTTTTTCTGCGCCGCCGCGCTTTGTTTAGACCGAATTTTTTTGTTATTTACCAAAAAACAGTTGAAAATAAATTATTTCACTGTTATAATTAGTATTATATCATACTAATTGGAGATTGGTTCTATGAAAAACCAACGAATAAACGACCTTGTGAACGCTTTTTGCGTGCTTCGCGACAGACAGTACGCAGTTTACGCCAAATGCGCCGCACATCACGGTCTGACCGTCAACGAACTTTTTGTGCTCGATATACTGTGGTTTTCCCCCGACGGCTGTACGCAAACGGACATTTGCAGGCGGCTTTCCGCCAACAAGCAGACCATTGCCGCAATAACGGGCAGATTTCTTAAAAAAGGATATATTTGTCTGCATGAGGTCAAGGAGGACAGGCGCAGCAAGCGAATCATATTCACCGACAAGGGAAAAGCCTATGCGCAGGACATAATCCCCTACGCCGCACACGCCGAAAATCTTGCCATGGAACAAATGGGAGAGACAAACGCCGCCGAGCTTGTCAGGCTTGCAACGGAATTTACCGAAAACATGGAGATATGTTTTTCGGAAGCGATAAGAAAAAATTAAAATAACGGAGGAAAAAAATGGAGTTTTATGAAACAGTAAACAGGAGAAGAAGTATCCGTCAGTTCGAGGACAAGCCCATACCTCGCGAAGCTTTGGAGCGCATTTTGGACGCGGGACTGAAAGCGCCCTCTTCAAATCATCAGAGAAGATGGGAGCTTGTTGCGCTTACGGACAAAAACGTCATTTCGGACGTGGCGAAGCTCGTAAAGCCCTATTACTGCCGCATCGACGAGCCTAAAACGCCGCAGCAGGAAATGTTTAAAATCGCCTATCCGCGTCAACGCAGCATGATTGAAGAAAGCGCTTGCGTAATCTTGCCTTATTTCAAGCAGAAATACGGGTTTGAAAACGCCTACGGGCTGATGGACTACGGCGCGACATGGGCTTTGATTGAAAATATGCTGCTCGCGGCGACCGCCGAAGGACTCGGCTCCGTCGTGCATATCCCCGTCAAAAAAGAGCCCGAACAAATCAATAGCTTTTTGAATGTTCCCGACGGCTACTGCCTGCCCGCCATGGTCATACTCGGCTATGCGCCAAAGGACGCGCTCGTCCCCTCGCAGGTTAAAGCGACGGTGGAGAATAAAGTCCGTTGGAACAAGTGGTAACGCCGATGATTATACGAGAAATCGACGTAAAAGAGGTCGTAACAAAATCCAATCTCCCCGTATGCGACTATTCGCTCAACCCCTATGTGGGGTGCGAACACGCCTGCAAGTATTGCTACGCCTGCTTTATGAAGCGGTTTACGGGGCACGAAGAGCAGTGGGGAGAGTTTGTCGACATAAAATTTTGGAAACCGATTGCCCGCCCCGAAAAATATGCGGGAAAAGAAATCTTTATCGGCTCGGTGACCGATCCCTATCAGCCATGCGAAGAAAAATTCGGCCGCACCCGCGCCGTCCTCGAACAGCTTAAAGGCAGCGGCGTAAGGCTTTCCATTGCCACAAAATCAGACCTTGTGTTGCGCGACCTCGATTTGATAAGGACGTTCCCCGACGCCCGCGTGTCGTGGTCGATCAACACTTTGGACGAGCGGTTACGCGCGGATATGGACAAGGCGGCGCCCGTCGAAAAAAGGCTTGCGGCTCTGAAAGCCTTTCATGACGCAGGAGTGCGCACCACCTGTTTTATCTCGCCCATATTCCCCGAAATCACCGACGTGAAAGCAATTATCGAACGTGCAAAGGACTGCTGCAACTTAATTTGGTTGGAAAACCTCAACCTGCGCGGCACCTTCAAGCCGCAAATCATGAAGTATATTTCTCAAAAATATCCCAAGCTTTTGCCGCTGTACCGCGATATTTACAGCTTCAATCGGCGCGATTATTGGGAATGGCTTGACCAAGCAATGCGCGATTATGCGCAAAGCAAAGGAATGGAATATTTAACCAACGACGACACGCCGAAACGCCCGTTTGACGCACCGCCCGTCATAGTCAACTACTTTTACCACAGCGAAATCAAAAAGAATTCGAAAAAGTGAGCCGCCTTCGCAAAGGCGCATAAAATAAGAAAACACGAGCAGGCGTCAGCGGTGTCGTGTTTTCGTTTGGCGCGCCTTAAGGAGCTCGAATCCCTAACCTTTGGTTCCGTAGACCAACGCTCTATCCAATTGAGCTAAAGGCGCATATGAAATTTTGCCTATATATTATAGGTCTACGGCGTGCAAAAGTCAAATGTTTTCTTGACCTTTGCCGCAACAAAAATGCTTTTTGTTTTTCGGGCACAATAAAAGCCGCCTTTTTTAGGCGGCTTTAAAATTTTCAGCCTTTTTCCGACAGCGCTTTGAGTGTGTCGCGTATTTCTTCCAGCAAACTGGTATTTGCGGTTGCTTTTGCTTCCTCCGCCTCCTTTTCGAGACGCTCCTGCTCTGCTTTTTCCGCTTCCGCCTTGGCGACGTCCTCGGCATATTTCGCTTTTGCCTGCGCTTTCGTCATGCCTTGACGGCGATAAGCGGCGACTGCTTTTCTCTCGTCCGTCGCAACTCCGCCGACAAGATTGGCGCGCGCATTTGCCAAACTGTTCAAGCCCTTAACGATACAGAAAAGCACAAAGGCAATGATAAGGAAATTGATAATAGCGTTGATAAACGCGCCCCAATCGATATAGATTGAGTTTGCAAGGTCAATTTGTCCGTCAACATAAGCCGGCTTCAAAAACGTATAAATTTCCGTAAGCGAATTTTTCCCGAAAATGAGGGCAAGCAGCCAATTTATAACGGGTTTGAGTATGTGGTCGCTGAGCGCGGTTATGATTGCCGTAAACGCTCCGCCGACAATGACGCCGACCGCCATATCCATTACGTTGCCGCGCGTGATAAATTGCTTGAATTCCCCGAAAAAGCCTTTAAGCCCGCCTTTTTTCTCTGCCATTTCATTTACCTCTTTGGAATTTTGATAAAATTATAAACCTTGCGCACAATCTTGTCAAGCGCAAAAACTCCCGCTTTTTTGACAAAAAAGCGGCGAAAACTCGCCGCTCTCGTTTTAATTTATTTCAATGAGGCAATCTGCCGTCATCCGTACCCGTCACGGCAGTCTTTTTGTCCTCCGTGGAATACTTAACGTCGATAAAATCGATTACCTCCGCAGCGCTCTTGCCCTGCATAAGCATATTAACTTCGTCGGTGTGGATTGTTTCCTTTGTTATCAAAACCTTTGCCATGTTGTGCAAAATGTCGAGCTTGCCCTTCAATATTTCCGTACCGCGCTCGTGGCACTCGTCCACTATGCGCCTTACCTCCTCGTCGATAAGCGCGGCGGTTTCCTCGGAATATCCCTGCGTGCTGTGATAATCTCTGCCGACGAAAACCTCTTGGTCCCCACCGTAATAAAGCAAACCGACCTTTTCGCTCATGCCCCACTCGGTGACCATTTTGCGGCAGCGCTCCGTCAGCGCCTTTATGTCTCCGCTCGCGCCCGTGCAATAGTCCTCTATCACCAACTCTTCGGCGATTCTGCCGCCCAGAGTCATGGTTATGTTGTCTAATAGATACGCCTTTGAAACGTGCTCGTTGTCGTTTTCGGGACGCGTCATGGTAAAGCCTGCCGCCATTCCGCGCGGAATAATCGTGACCTCGTGCACCGGTTCGCAATTTTTCAGGCTGCAAGCAAGTATCGCGTGCCCCGCTTCGTGATAAGCGGTGATGCGCTTGTCATGCTCCGTGACCAGACGAGATTTTTTGGCAGGTCCCATTTCCATTTTGGTAATACCCTCGTTCACGTCCGCCATAGTTATTTGGCGTCTGTTGTCGCGCGCCGCGAGTATTGCCGCTTCGTTGAGACAGTTTTCCAGGTCCGCTCCGGTAAAGCCGGAGGTTATTCTCGCTATGGTCTTGAAATCCACCGTCGCGTCAATAGGCTTGTTGCGCGCGTGAACCTTTAAAATGGCCTCTCTTCCTCTCACGTCGGGGCGATTGACGAAAATCTGCCTGTCAAAACGTCCCGGACGCATAAGCGCGGGGTCCAACACGTCGGGACGGTTGGTCGCCGCCATGACGATAATACCGCTGTTTGTTTCAAAACCGTCCATTTCGACAAGCAACTGATTCAGCGTCTGTTCTCTCTCGTCGTTTCCGCCGCCGAGTCCCGCTCCGCGGTGTCTGCCGACCGCGTCTATTTCGTCTATAAACACGATACACGGCATATTTTTCTTTGCCTGTTCAAACAAAGAGCGCACTCTGCTTGCGCCGACGCCGACGAACATTTCCACAAAATCACTGCCCGATATGGAGAAAAACGGCACACCCGCTTCTCCCGCAACCGCTTTGGCAAACAAGGTTTTGCCCGTTCCCGGAGGGCCCACAAGCAAAACGCCGGCGGGAATTCTCGCCCCAAGCTCGGTATATTTGCGCGGATTTTTCAAAAAATCGATGATTTCTACCAGCTCTTCCTTTTCCTCCTCGGCGCCCGCAACATCGGAAAAACGGGTTTTTACGCTCTGCTGCACACGTGCAGTGTTCTTGCCGAAGCTCATGCCCTGACTGTTCTGACTGCGGAAAATGTTTATCATAAATATGAACATAACCACAATCAGTATAATGGAGAACAGCGTGGGCAGATAGTCCCAAAAACTCGCCTGCACGGGATTGTTGAAGCCGATTTGAACCGCCGACGCGCCCGCAGGCAGACTGTCGTTGCTCTCCGTTATCAATTCATAAATAACGGGGTGCATATTCGGTCCGATATAGAAGAAATAGTCGTAATACTTTGCCGCATTGTTGCGGGAAGCTGCTTCGGTGTTTCTTTTTACCACGTTTACCGAGTAGCCCGTGTTGAAATAAACCGCCTGAATATTGCCGGCGTCAAGGTCCTCCTTGAACTGCGCGTAGGTGGACTGCTTGCTGTTGCCCACGAATTGCAGAATGAAAACCACTGCGAGCACAAGCACAAGCAAAATTATCAATATCATCCACCAGCTCGATTTTCTGTTGTTCTGATTCAATTTTACGCTCCTTTTTTCGAGACAGAAAAATTCTATGCTTTTAGTATGCGGATTTTTCCGTATATTTAGGCAACTATATCACAATTTCCAATGCTTGTCAATTTTATTTTCAAACGGGTAAATAAATACACAATAGTTTCACCGGAGCTTACTTTTGTCTCCGACCGCATATTGAAACAGCTCTCACAATCGCACTTTTCCTGCGATTTTGACGCAGCACGGCGGCGTGAAAGCGTTTACAGCAGCGGCAAAATCAACAGCGAAACCGCCGTCAGGATTGCAAGAAACGAAAAATTGATTGCGGAAAACAAACCGAGATAACGCCGAGTGCCGCCGCCGTTTGCGGAGCGGTATTCTCCAAGCGTAATCAGACTTGCAAGCGACGCGACGGGAGTGCCGAGTCCGCCTATGTTTACGGCAATAAGCAAGGCGTTTTTGTCGGCGGTGAAACGGGAAAGCAGCATGGACGCAGGCACGTTGCTCAACACCTGACAGGACGCGACTCCCACAAGCAAAGGAGAAGCCGCCACCAAAGAGCTTAAAAATTCCCTTACCGCTTCTATGCGCGCCATATTGCCTGCGAAAACGAAAAACGCGGCAAAGGTGACAAGAAGCTTGTAATCCACCTTGACCAGACTTGCCGGGTCAAGGAGCAACAACGCCGCAACGACGGCTGACAGTCCCCACCAATAGGGAAAAACACGAAAAACTATGAGCACCGACACTGCAAACAGAACGGAATACGCAACAGTCTTGAACAACGGCGGACGCGGCACCTGTGTCGAAACAGCCTCTATTTTCAACGGTTTGACAAACAGACAGGACGCCAAAATGAGTATAAAGGCAACGGCAAAGGGCACAGCCATAACGCGAAAAAACTCTCCCGCCGAATAGGAATAGAAGGAATACAGGTACAGATTCTGAGGATTGCCGAAGGGAGTGAGCATTCCGCCGAGGTTTGCGGCGACGTTTTGCATTACAAAAACAAAAGCAAGATATTTTCTTTGCGCGCAGGATTCCAATACGAGAAAGCCCAACGGCAAAAAGGTGATGAGCGCCATATCGTTTGCCATAATCATGGAACCGAAATAAGTTACGAACACAAGCGCGATTACGGCTCCCCTGACCGTTTTGAATCTGCGCACAATCACATCGGCGAGCCACCTGAAAAATCTTATATTTTTAAAAGCGCACACAACCGCGAGCGTGCAGAACAGACACGCAAGGGTACGAAAATCGAAATAATCAAGATACTGCTTGTCAAAGGGTACAAAAAAGCAGGTGACTGCGGCGGCAATCAGCGCGACAGCAGGCATAGCAAAAGCGGCAAGAGTTTTTTTAAATTTAGCCATAACACATTTTCCCGACGAACATTATAGACGCAACAGAGAGAAAAAGCAAACTTCAACGGGAAAATAAATTTTTTACCTTCTCAAACCGAGAAAAAGGATTACGTAATTGGAGCAAAATTTACGGCTGTGGTTTATAATACTAAACTTTATTTAAACAAAAAAGGCGTTTGTACTTAAAAACGCCTTTTTAAAAGCCTCAAAGTCTAAGCGCTCATAATAATACTTTCCGCAATTGTCTCCGCCATTTTTTCAACAAGCATCACTCTGTCGGAGTGCGACGAATAAAAATCCTGACATCCGCGCTTGCTGACCACGCCCAATATACTCACATCCCCCACCTGCGGCAGGTTTTTATTTGTTGCCGCGCCGGGCATTATGCCTCCCTTGTGTATTTGAACGCACCCTACTTCTTCGTTGTCGCCCACCGCCGCATCGATTACCACAATCTGTTTTTCGGGGTGCATAACCCTGACCATATCGTATGCCAGCACCAAATTCTGCGCATTGACATTGCACCCTTCATATCCATATACCAACAGCGGTCGTTTCATCTTATTTTGAATCAGCGTTCCCACTCTAGGCCCGAGACTGTCGCCCGTTACGTTTTCCGTACCTATACACAGCAAAACTATATCCCGTGAAAGCAAAGGCTTCAATTGTTCGCTGATTTGTTCCGCCGCATTTTCCCTGTAAATAGTTGTACTCTCCATTGCAAGACTCCTTTCTGACAAATTATACCCACAAAATCGTTCTTTATACAGCCTTGTTTCCTTTTACAGTTCTATTTTAACAGAACAGCCCCTCTTGCTTTTGACGAATGCTGTAATTATCTGTTGTTTTTTAAATACTGTTTCACGTGAAACATTTAAATTCGATTTAACGAGCTTTTAATGTCAGAGCGACCTCCATATTGAGTCGCATAAAAAATTTTGTTTCACGTGAAACAACAACAAACCAAATTTCCAAAAAAGAATTAAAAAAGGCGCTTTCGATTTAAATAAAACAACCAAGCGAAGCCCCGATATAACAATTAACTTTGATTTTAAAGCACAAAAAGTTCAAAAATCAACCTCCCTCTAAAACGAGCTGAGACAGAATGACGAAAATTTTCTCCACTAAAAATTAAATTGATTCTGTCTCAAAAAGAGCCTAATAACAAGTTTAAAATAAAGTCAAAGCGCCATATGGTCAAACGATAGCATAAGATTAAATTTCAAAATACGCCCCCCTCACGAGAGATAATTGAGAAAAACTCATTCCGTCTCACAATAACAAAATAAAGCACACCTAGTTAAGCAAATTAAAAAATATACAATAAATAGAAAAGACTGATATTTTACAAAACACTCGAAAATTTATGATGTGTAATTTATTAACTCAAATGAGTTAATAACCATATTTTGAGTTAATTTTTTTCATGTGTAGCACCCCGCCCGACTTAGCAATTAAAAAACAGCTGCTTTGTTTTTAGTCGCTTGCAAATGTTAAAATATTTTAGTCTCGTAGAAGAAAAAGCACTGTTTGTGAGACAGAACGGATTGGAATTTTCCCGAAGAAAAAAATCCTCATTCTGTCTCAGCTCATTTTAGAGGGAGGTAAAAATCCGTAATATTTTCTTATTTTTTAAGAAAAAGCAGATGTTTCACGTGAAACATCTGCTTAAAATTTTCCGATTAAATTACATTCCTATAAGTCCCAACAGCCATTCGGATATTTCCAAAATAAACATTCCTATATTGGTTGTGTACAGATTTTCCTCAAAAAACTCTGTTACAAACGGAATTCTTACCAACCCACTTATCAGATTGACTGCGGAAAAGGCTACCGAAATCCAAAAGATTGCCAAAACCGCTCCGAGAACCATTCCCAACAGCTTATCCGCCAATTTCAGAATACTGATTTTTGAAATAGCTTTATTTAAAAGCTTTTTCAAAAGGAAAATGATTATATACAGAATTATAAACAGCGCGATAAAACAAATTATGTTGTTTACGCTTCCCGTCAGCTCCTGCGGCAGGGTTTCAGACAAAATCGCGCCGTCGGCAAGGTTTTTGGTAAGGGGAGTCACCAAAAAGCTGAATATTTTTGACAATCCGAAGGCCTCTAACGCCTGTTCAACCAATTCCGGACTGCTGTGCCAGTTCTGCGGAGTGCTCCAAAGCTCTTCCAAACCGTTTTGAGTGACTTTATCTGTCAGAAAACCGTTTATTTTATCGAAAATGGCTCCGCTGCTGTCCGGTAACAGCTTTGCAACAACCTTGCAAAGCAAAATCGAAGCAATCAGCACGACCAAAAAGCCGCATAAATCAAACAACTGTTTGGTAAACCCTCGAATCACTCCTATAAGCGCCGCAAACAGTATTATACCGAGCAACACCCAATCGTAAGTTCCGAAGGCAACGCCGCTCAAAAGAAGGGGATTCATAAACCTGTCGAATAATAACAGCATTTCAACTCCTTAAAAATGAACACTCATCATTTTTATATTGTTTATTATACCATATAATAGCACATTTCGGCAAATTTGTATACATAATTCTTGCTTATACTTGCCGAAAGGCTTATTTTTCTCGGAATATATTAAATTATTGTCTTATCGGGTTGAAAAATACTTTTTATTGTGATATAATAATACAAAATTTCGGGTAATATGTTCTGCCGTCGACAAAAAGTTTCACGTGAAACAATTTGTCGAAAATAAATTCGTCAATCGACACAGGAGCTTATATGGGCAAAATCATCGCATTTTCCAACCAAAAGGGCGGAGTAGGAAAAACTACGACGGCAATAAATCTTGCCGCATACGTGGCGCTGGCAGGAAAAAGCGTTCTCATTGCGGATATAGACCCGCAGGGCAACGCCACAAGCGGCTTCGGAGTGGAAAAGCACAAGCTCAAAGCCACAATGTACGACTATCTTATGGGAGAAGCGACGGCGGACGACGTCGTTTTGCCTACGGGAGTGGAAAACATCCACATAATCCCGTGCAACGCCGATTTGGTGGGTGCGGAAATAGAGCTTGTGGACGCGCCCCGCAGAGAATTCGCTTTAAAAAACTGTCTTCTTCCGTTAAAGGAAATTTACGATTACATTTTCGTAGACTGTCCGCCGTCACTCGGTTTGCTTACGCTCAACGCACTGACCGCGGCAGACGCAATCCTTATACCCATACAAAGCGAGTTTTTTGCCCTCGAAGGGTTAAGTCAGCTGATAAACACCATAAAAATCGTAAAAACGCGTCTTAATCCTTCGCTTTACATAAACGGCGTTGCGCTCACAATGTACGACAACCGTTCCGTAATAAGCCGTCAGGTCACTGCGGAAATAGCCAAATATTTCGGAGAAAAGGTTTATCCCACTCCCGTACCGAGAAACGTCAAGCTGGTCGAAGCGCCGAGTTTCGGCAAGCCCGTTTCCGTTCACGCGCCGAGAAGCAGCGGCGCAACTGCATACAAGCTGCTCGCGGATGAATTTTTGAAGAGAGAGGAGAGTCAAAATGGCACAAAATAAAGGATTGGGCAGAGGACTTGCAAGTCTGCTCGGCATGAACGAGCTTGACGTAAAGCCCGTTCAGACTGAAATAAAACAGGAAAGCGTTTCCGCGCCGACAACGGCAAAAAACGAAGGCGCACAGGCGATTATATCGGACAAGGGCAAAAAAATGATGAATCTCGTGGACGAAAAAGCCTCTAAGTTGGCAGCGCCCGAGCACGTTCAATTAGACCCGTCCGCACGTATAATCGCAATACAGATTTCCATAAAAGACATAGACCCCAACTATGAGCAGCCGAGAAAGCACTTTGACGAGGCAGCCTTGAACGACCTTGCCGAATCAATAAAAATACACGGCGTGATTCAACCCATAGTCGTTGTCCGCATGGGGATGCGCTTTATGATTATCGCGGGCGAAAGAAGATTCCGTGCCGCGAAAATGGCGGGGCTCAACACCATTCCCGCAATAATAAAAAATTATTCCCCGCAGCAGATAAGGGAAATCAGTCTGATTGAAAACCTCCAAAGAGAGGATTTAAATCCCATAGAAGCAGCCCGCGCAATAAAGCAGCTCATGGAAGAGTTCAACATGACTCAGGAAACAGCCGCCGACAGAATAGGCAAAAGCCGCTCCGCAATAGCAAACACTCTGCGTCTTTTGACTCTCGACAGCCGTGTAATCTCTCTCATCGAGGACGGCAGACTCTCCGCGGGGCACGGTCGCGCGCTGGCAGTCATAGACAACCAAACCGAGCAGTACAATCTCGCTTCAAAGGCTGCCGAAAGCAAGCTTTCCGTCAGAGAAATGGAAAAGCTGGTGAGAGAGCTGCTCAATCCCAAGCCCGCTCCAGTCAAACAACAGGAGGATTGTCCCGAGCTCAAAGAGCTTGTGGCAAATATGCAAAGAACCTTCGCAACAAAGGTAGGCGCTCTCGGAAACGGCAGAAAGGGTCGCATATACATAGACTATTACACCAAAGACGATTTGGACAGAATATGCGAGCTTGTCAAGGATTGGCTTAAAACCAACTTCAAAATTTAGTTTTAAAAGCCGCTGACTCGTTTTCGCGTCGCGTTTAAACGGAAAACCGAAATTAAAGCATACAATTTCACTTAAAAACGCAAAATTTTTAATATAACGCATAGGAAAGTATTTTATAATACGGACAAGTGTAATCAAAAACGGCAAAGAAAAGAGGGACGGGGATTTACCGTCCTTTTTTGTTGGTTTTTTACTGCGCAAGTTGTCTAAATATGTCTTATTTTGCAGCGTACCACACAAAAGGTAACAATTTTATTCCATTTTTGCGAGGAAAAGTGTAACCTGTTTGATACAGATACGGATTGCGTACCGTTTGGAGATAAATATGGACCTTATTAGAGCATTTTCAGAAAGATTCAACGAACTGATTGTTTACGCCGGAACCTCTCCCAAAAAAATGAGCGCGGAACTGAAACACAACATCCACGACATATATCATTGGAAATCGGGAACGGCAAGATTTATGCCTTCTCTCAAAAACATAATCAAACTGGCGGACTATTTCAACTGCTCGATTGAGTTTTTGCTCGGTATTGACGACGAAAACAAGCTTCCCAACCCCAAAAAGCAACTGCCCGATTTCGGCGTTCAATTCAAAAAGGTGCTTAAAGAAAAAGGAAGCAATTTATACAGACTTTCCATTCAGGCGGGCTGCAAAAACACTAGCCCTTATTACGACTGGATAAACGGAAAATCCATGCCGCGTATTGACAGCCTCTACAAAATTTCAAAGGCTCTCGACTGCTCCATAGATTATATTTTGGGAAGAGAATAAAAAAGACGGCTAAACGCCGTCTTTAATTTTTAAGAAACCATTCTTACCGGAAGCACGAGATAGAGATATTCGTCCGTCTCGCACGGAGTGATTATACAGGGAGCTACGCTTGAAGTAAAATTCATTTTTACGAAATCGTTGTCCATAGCGCGCAGGCAGTCCGAAATATATTTGGCGTTGAACGCTATGTTCAAATCCTTGCCTTTCAAACTTATGCTTACGTTTTCCTTGATATTTCCTAGCTCTGAATTGCCCGTAATGCATACTATATTTTCCTTTATTTCAAATTTGACGAGATTGTTTTTTTCTCCGCGGCTCAAAAGGCTTGCTCTGTCCAACGCGGCTTCAAACTGCTGTTTGTTTATTATTACGTTTGTGGTGAACTCCTCGGGAATTATCTGCCGATAATTGATGTATTCTCCTACAAGCAGCCTTGTGCTCACCGTCGTATTTTCCATTTCCACCACAAGCAGATTTTCTTCGACGAACAGTCGCGCGATTTTGTCGCCGTCGCCCAAAAGCTTGGACAACTCGTTTAACGCACGGCTGGGAATGACAACGCTCATCCTTCCGCTTTTTTGCTCCAACGCCTTTTTTGCAAGCGCAAGCCTGTAACCGTCAAGCGCCACAACCGTCAAAGTATACTCGTCTATTTCAAACAGACACCCTTTAAGTATCTGTCTGCTGTCGTCGGTGCTTGCAGAAAAAAGCGTCTTGTTTATTACGTCTTTTAGCTCGCTTTCAAGGATATGAAAGCCCTTTTCTCTGTTTATATCCGCCTTGTCGGGGTAGTCGTCCTTGTCAAGGCATTGCAGATAACCTTCGCTTTCGTTGTATCTGATTCTCAGCCTGTTTTTCTCCGTTTCCGAAAGCTCTATCTGCTCGTCGGTAAGCTTTTTGATATAGTCGGAAAAAATTCTTCCCGGCACGAGTATTTCTCCCTCTTCGATAATTTCGGCGTTTATTTTGCGTTCGACCGAAAACTCCGAATCCGTTGCGTAAATAGTGAGGGTTTCTCCCTCCGCCGTGATTTTTATTCCTTCCAAAACGGGATTGACAACCCTTTGAGGCAACGCCTTGCTTACTTTTCCGATTGCATCGCTCAGTTCGAGCCCGTCGCAGATTAACTTCATATTCCTCCGTTGCGGAAATTTCTCCGTCTGTAAAAAAGATTGATTTATTTTTTTCTGTTGGTAGTAGTAGTAGTAGAGCTTGTAGAATTGTGGACAAGTCTGTTCTTAAACAGACAAACACATTATATATTGTTTCGTAAAAAAATGCAAGCACAATATGTTGCGAGTAGAAAAGAAATTGAGGAAAAATACGTCTGTGGATTGAAAGTGGAAAGATTTAAAAAGCATCAACAAATCATTTAAGACGGATTGAGGAGAGCTTAGTCGGGACTAAAATAATTGACAACTGCGCTCAATCTGATATAATAACAAGGATTAGTCAGAAGAAAAGCCGAGGGAAAAATGGATTTAAAAAAGGTATGGGAAAACGTGCTGCTGGAAACTCAGGGAACGGTTTCCGCGATGACGTACGACAATTGGCTGTCGAAGACGGAAGCGGTGTGCATAGCCGACGACGAGCTGTTGGTAAGCGCGGACAGCGACGTAACCGTCAATGTAGTAGAGACGAGATACACGGAGTTGCTCAGAGAGTGTACGAAAAAGGTTGCTCCCAAAATAAGAAATCTCAAATTTGTTTCGCCTGCGGAAAAAAGCAGATACGAGGGAGGCAGGTATATTTCTTTGGAGGAGCTTAACGAGGACAGCATAGTAGCCGAGGAGTATTACACCAATTTTGTACCCAAATATACCTTCGACAGCTTTATAGTGGGAAAAAGCAACGAGTTCGCTGCTGCTGCAAGCAAGGCGGTGGCGGAAAATCCCGGAGTAAAATACAATCCGCTTTTTCTGTACGGCGGAGTGGGACTGGGAAAAACTCACCTTATGCACGCAATCGGGAATTTTCTCAAAAAGAGCGACCCGACGCTCAAATGCATGTATACGTCAAGCGAAAGGTTTACCAACGACCTGATTGAAGCGTTGCGCGCGTCGAAGAAAGCCGACGAGATGAAGGAGTTCCGCCGCAAATACAGGAGCGTAGACGTGTTGATGATAGACGACATACAGTTCATCTCCCGCACGGTGGCGACGCAGGAGGAGCTGTTCCATGTTTTCAACGATTTGTATTTTGCAGACAAACAAATCATAATCAGCTCGGACAGACCTCCGCAGGAAATAAACCCGTTGGAGGAAAGACTGAGAACCCGTTTTCAGGGAGGACTCGTAGCTGACATACAACCGCCCGACCTTGAAATGAGGATGGCAATTTTGCAGACAAAGGCGCTCAGCCAGAATCAGCAGGTTGACGACGACGTTTTGAGTCTGATTGCCAACAAGGTCAAATCGAACATAAGGGAAATGGAAGGTCTCCTGACCAAGGTAATCAGCTACGCTCATTTGACCAACCGTTCGGTAAACGACCCCGAGGTGGTTGCGGGAGCGTTGAGGGACTACGGCGACGACAAGCCCGAAACCGTCACGATAGACAGAATAACGGACGAGGTATGCGCTTATTTCAACGTATCCAAAGCCGACCTTGTGGGGAAGAAAAAGACAAAGGACGTTGTGGAGCCGAGACAAATAGCAATCTATCTCGTGACGGAGTTTCTTACCACTCCGTTAATCACAATCGGCGAGCATTTCGGAAACAGAGACCACACGACGGTTATGTACGCGCGGGACAAAATCAGCGAAAAGGTCAAAGAAGACGGCAGAATCGCGCGTCAGATAAAGGATTTGAAGGATATGATAATGAAACGCTGAAAGGCGCGGAGTCCGGGAGGGAAAAGTATGCTTGAAAAATATCTGAAAAAGGGTATGCGGCTTGCGCTTGCAGTGTCGGGAGGCAAGGACTCCATGGTCATGCTGGACAAAATACTGAGGTTGAAGGAGCGCTTTAACCTCGACGTAAGGGTAGTCAACGTAAACCACAAAATAAGGATGAACGGCGGCGAGGACAGCAGATTCGTTGCGGATTACTGCAAAAAAAGGGGCGTCAAGTGCGAAGTGTACGAGGTTGACGTGCCCGAATACGCCGCCAAAAAAAAGTTAAGCCTTGAAACCGCCGCGCGAGAAATGCGTTACGCCGTGCTCAACTCTGCGGCAAAAAATTCCGATTACGTATGTCTTGCCCACCACATGAACGACAATGCCGAAACCGTGCTCATGCACATTCTGCGCGGTAGCGGAGCAAGGGGCGCCGCAGGTATAAAGCCGGTGTCCAACAGATTTTTCAGACCGCTTCTCGACGAAACGCGGGAGGAAATAGACAAGTACGCTTTTGAAAACGATATTCCGTTTGTTTACGACGAAACCAACGGACAGATAAAGTATACGAGAAATTTCGTGAGACACGAAATCATGCCGCTTTTAAACAAGGTCAATCCCGACAGCGTTAGGGCAATCATTTCCTTTTCTGAAAGCGTCAAAGCGGACGACGACTGTCTTAACGACCTTGCGGACGTAAGCGGCGTGATTTTTTCGGAGGGCAGGGCGGAAATCCCGTGCGAGCTGCTTAACGGAGCAACGCCCGTCGCTGCGAGAATAATTTACAAGTGCTTCAACAGATTGGGAATATACCGCGACATAGAAAAGAAGCACGTGGAAAAGCTGCTGCGTCTGGCAAAGAGCAACTGCGGCGAAAAGGAAATCGCGCTGCCGTTCGATTACAGGGCGGTCAAAACCTATACCAAGCTGGTAATTTCTCGGAAGTGCGCCGAGCAAATCGCAGAAAGCTTGAGAGATTTGGAAATTCCGTTCAGAACGGGAGAAACGGAGTTCGGAAACCGCACAGTCACCGTCATTCCAGTGTCGGGCGGGCAGGTGGAAAGAGACGCTCTGCTTTTTGACGCGGACAAGCTGCCCGACGGCGTGGTTTTGAGAACGCGCCGCGAGGGAGATATGTTCACCAAGTTCGGCGGAGGCACGAAAAAACTCAAAGAGTACCTGATTGACAAAAAGATTCCCCGCGCCGAGCGCGACGGGCTGATACTCGGAGCAAAGGACTCGGAGGTGTTTTTCATCGCCGGCGTGGAAATTTCCGACAAAATAAAGCTTGACGCATCCACAAAAAATTCCTGCATGATAGACGTTGATGAGGGGCTTGGACAAAAGGAGGAAATATGAAGGCAAAGGACGTTTATACCGAAAAATATGTAAATTATTTTAAAGACACGCTTACAAGGCTTATGGCGACGCCGAGCCCCAGCGGCTATTTCCGCGAGGTCAACGCTCTTTTGACGGAGCTTGCGCAAAAAGAAAACGCGCGCTGCACCGTTTCGCCCAAAGGGACCTGCGAGATTTTTATTCAAGGCAAAGGGAAAGAGACGGTGGGACTGTCGGCGCACTGCGACACGCTGGGAGCAATGGTAAGAAGCGTATCTCCTTCGGGAGAAATCATGTTCGCCACCGTCGGAGGCATTATTCTGCCCACTCTCGACGGCGAGTATTGCAGGGTGCGCACGCGCGACGGCAAGACGTTTACCGGCACGTTTTTGTCGCGAAGCCCCGCCATACACGTGTTCGACGACTGCGTGACAAGAAAAAGGGACGAGAAAAATATGTACGTCAGGCTTGACGAAAAGGTTTGTTGCGCCGACGACGTAAGACGGCTGGGCATAAGAAACGGCGACTATATTTTCGTCGACACCAAAACGGAGTTTACCGACAGCGGGTTCGTAAAATCCCGTTTTCTGGACGACAAGGCGGGAGCCGCCGAGCTGCTCACCGTCCTGCACGTTTTGAAAGAGGAAAAAATCCTTCCCGAAAAGCAGGTAAAAATGTTTTTCACCGTTTACGAGGAGGTGGGGCACGGAGCAAGCGCCATTGACGCGACGGGGCTGGAAAGCTTTGTCGCCGTGGACATGGGGTGCGTGGGAGACGACCTTTCCTGCACCGAAAGCATGGTTTCCGTGTGCGCCAAGGACAGGAGCGGTCCCTATGATTACGAGCTGACGGGAAGATTGGTGAGTTTTTGCGAAAAACACGGCATAGACTACGCTGTGGACGTTTATCCGCATTATTCATCTGACGTGAGCGCGATGAGGACGGCGGGAGCCGACGTTGCGGGAGCGCTTATCGGTCCGGGAGTTCAGGCAAGCCACGGCATGGAGCGGACGCATCTTGACGGAGTTTTCAACACAATCAAGCTGCTCCTCGCATATATAGGCGCATTGGATTAAAAGAGGCAAAGGCAGGGAAAAATTTTTAAAGGAGGAGCGGATTTGAAAGCGGATTGCCATACCCACAGTATATTTTCATCCGACGGCGAGCTGTCGATAGAAAAAATGACGGCAATAGCCCTTGAAAAAGGGCTGTCTTATCTTGCCGTCACCGACCATGTGGATTTTGACGCGCTGCTTGAAAAAAACCGCGCGCCTTCCTATTGGAAACAGCCCGACATGGAGCTTTACGCCGCGACGGTTCAAAGGCTCAAGCCCGCTGCGGCGGACAAGGGCTTGTATCTGGCTTTCGGGGCGGAAATGGGCTTCGACGCCGATCCTGCGGCGCAGCGCCCCGCAAAAGAGCTGGTAGAAAGCACGCCCTTTGACGTAATCATCAACAGCGTGCATTTTGCGGGAGGGCTTGATTTGTATTTTCCCGAATATTTTAAGGGGCGCACCAAAAAGCAGGCTTACGAGCTGTATCTCGACACGGTATACGAAAGTCTGTTCGCCGAATTTTCCTTTGACATAGTGGGACATCTGGGCTATGTGACGAGGCAGGCGCCCTATCCCGACAAGGAAATCAGGCTGAGCGAGTCGGGAGAAAAAATAGACAGGATTTTGAAACGCATAATAGCCTCCGACAAGACTTTGGAGGTCAACACCAACCACGGGCTTAATCCCAACGCGGAAATTCTCGCAAGATATTTCGAGCTGGGCGGCAGAAACGTCAGCTTCGGGAGCGACGCGCACCACGGAGGGCTGTGCGACGGTTGGGACGAAGCCGTGAAGGTTTTGAAAGACATAGGCTTTTCCGAGCTTTCCGTATTTAAGCGGAGAAAGCGCGAAAGCGTGCCGCTTTGAGCGTCTGCCGAAAAAAGCGTTTTTCCTGTGTTAAGCGGAAATTTCTATTTTGTCGGGAGCTTTTTATTCAAAAAGTTGACAAGAGCCGTTTTTAACGCTATAATCAATCGGTAATACGATTGTTTATTTGCCAAAGGAGTTTTATTTAAGATGAAAAGAACCTATCAACCCAAGAAGAGACAGAGAAGCAAGGTGCACGGATTCAGAAAGAGAATGAAGTCCACCGGCGGTCGCAGAGTTCTTGCAAGAAGAAGAAACAAAGGTCGTCACAAGCTGTCCGCTTGAAGCATGACTTAAAAATCAACGTATAGAGTAGTGAAAATACAGCCCTGAAACAAGCGCGGCTGTGTTTTTGCGTAAGCAGGTTTGCCGCAGTCGGCTCGGACGTCGAAAATGGAACGACTGAAAAAAAATTATCAATATCAATACGTTTACAAAAACGGCGTCAGCGCGAGCGACAAATATTTTACGGTCATTGCCGCCAAAAGCGGAGGCGGACCGCGTTTCGGTTTTTCGGTAAGCAAAAAATACGGCAAGGCGGTGGCGCGCAACAGGCTGCGCCGACGTTTAAAGGAGTGTTGCAGGCTGCTTTCCCCCTGCATACGGGCGGGATTTGCCTTTGTCGTCATACCGCATGCGCCCGCGGAGGATTTTTCCGAAATAAAAAAAAGCCTGACGGCGCTTTTCAAAAGACATAAAGCATGGATCGGGGAGGAATGCGAGTCGTGAAATATATCTGTATTTGGCTCCTCAAAGCGTACAAAGCCACTTTGTCCCGCGTCAAGGGGAAAACTTGCAGATTTACGCCGAGTTGCAGCGTTTACGGCATGGAGGCGTTTGAAGCTCACGGCTTTTTCAAGGGCGGCTGGCTTACCGCAAAGCGCGTGTTTAAATGCGGCTTTACGCGCGGAGGCTTCGACCCCGTGCCCTTCAATCTCAAAGGAGACATTAAATGGAGTTTATGAACTGCCTGGCAACCGCTGCCGAAACCATCGGACAATGGGGATTTTCCGAAGGATTTGCGAGTATCATGTCGGAAATCGAAAATCCCACGTTTGTCGGCTGGCTGGTCAAAGGGTTGCTCGACGCGGTGGGGAATTACGGCTGGGCCGTGGTGCTTTTTACCGTAATACTCAAAATCATTACTTTGCCGCTGGATTTCTGGCAGCGTTTTTCCATGAAGAAAAACGCAAAAATGATGTCCGAGCTTGCGCCGATTATGGCAAAGCTGGACAAGGCTTACGCCAACGACAAAAACAAGCTCAATCAGGAAAAGCAGAAGCTTTACAAAAAGCACGGCTACAATATGCTTTCGGGCTGTCTGCCCATGATTGTGACAATGACAATCTTTTTTGTCATGTTCGGCGGTCTCAATCAATGTTCCGCTTACGTCAACCTCAAGGTTTACAGCGAGCTTAGCGTGCACTACACCGATACGCTTTCTGCCGAGCTGTCAAAGCACACGGAGGAATACGAAAGCAAGCGCTATGACATTTTGCTTTCGGGAAAATCGACGGCAATCGAGGATTACAAGACGTGGCTGGGCGGTCAGGGCGTTGCGGAAAGCGCTTTCGACGCGGAAATAAGCGCGGCGACAAGCCGTATTTCCCAAATCAAGGCGGAGGCACAGGCGGAGGCGCGCAAAGCGGTGGGAGAGTTCTATCTCGAAGCAAAGGAGGGCTTTTTGTGGATTACCAACATAAGCCGTCCCGACACTTGGGTTGAGTCCTTTCCGGAAACGGCGGAAAAGTTTACCGGCACGCTCACAAAGAAATACAGGGCGTACAAGGACGAATTCGACTCCGAGCTTTACGGCGAAATCTACAAGGGCATAAGCGAACAGGGCGTAGGCTACAAGGTGGGCGACAAGCATTGGAACGGTCTTATGATACTGCCCGTGCTGTCCATAGCTCTGAGCTTTCTTTCCACGTTTATTTCAAACAAAACGAGCAAAAAGAAAAACGAGGAGGAACAGCAGCTCGACCCCAACGCGGCGGCGGCTCAGAGCAGCAACAAGGTGATGATGTTCGTCATGCCCGTCATCATGGGTGTTTTCGGCTTTGTTTATACGGCTACGTTTGCGCTGTATATGGTTTGCTCGAGCCTGCTGTCCATTCTGTTTACGCTGGCGATGAATCCCATAATCGACAGGCGGATTGCAAAAATAGAGTCCAAGGTGGAAAAACCCGATTACAGGAGAAAATAAAACCGATGAACAACGAAAAAATCGAAGTCAGCGCAATGTCCGTTGAAGCGGCTGTCAAAAAAGGGCTGGAAAAACTCGGTCTGGCGAAGGAGGAGGCGGAGTGGGAAATTTTGCAGGAGGCGGGTTTTCTGCGTCATTGCAAAATTCTCATAGGCAAAAAGCCCTCCCAGTCCGATTTGGCGCGCGATTATGCCGAAAAGATGTTGGAGCTTATGGGCTTCGACTACGCCGTGGAGACGACGGAGACGGAGAATGAAATTCTGATTCAGCTTACGGGAGTCAATGCCGGCGACATAATAGGCAGGCGCGGCGACGTGCTTGACGCGTTTCAGTATATGTTGAACGTGCTGACGAAAAATTTTGACGACGACTTCAAGCGCGTAACCGTAGATACGGAAAATTATCGCGCCAAGCGCGCGGAAACGCTTGAAAAGCTTGCGCGCAATCTGGAAAAGAAGGTAAGACGCACCGCCAAACCCGTCAGGCTGGAATACATGAACCCGTTTGAGCGCAGGACAATACATACCGCCTTGCAGGACAGTCCTTTCGTAGATACCGCGAGCGAGGGCGACGAGCCGCGCCGCTATGTGGTCATCAAGCCCAAAGCCGGACTCAAACCGCGCCCCGACGGCGAGCGCAGAAGCTTCCGCGGCGGGGACAAAAAGGACGGCCGCAAAAGGAGAAATGAAAACAGAACGCGCCGCGACGGCTTCGACGACGCAGAGGAGACGGAGCCTTCCGCAGCAAGGACGGAGCCGGAGGAGGAGAAAAAGGAGCCTACCTACGACGGCGGCGTCATGAAAAAGCTTAATTTTGTCTATCGCAGCGAGAAAAAGCGCAGACGTTTAAAATAATTTCGGCGACCTGTTTCGGGTCGCCTTTGTTTTTAAGTAAAAAGCCGCGTTGTTTACGCGGCTTTAAAGGGAAAAGTAACTAAAAAGTTCCGTTCTCGACCAAAATTCAGTCGATGTTTTTCTGGTTGCTGCTGCACTTTGAACTGCCGGACTTCTTGCTTGCGGTCTTGGAGTTCTTGGTGTTGGAGCAATCCGAAGCTTTCATTTTCTTCGTTTTCATTTCCTTACCTCCCGTTTTTAGTATGCTCCCAAAAACTCAAAATATTTCAGCGCGGCTCATTGTTTTTTTCGTCCTGTTTTTTCCTTTCACTTTTTTGACGGAACATACATAAAATATGAAACGTAACGGTCAAAAAGGGCGCGAAACCCGAAAAAAATGAAAAATTCGGGAATTTCGTGCAAATTTAACACAGCGTTCACCCCCCCCCCCCCCTAACATTTAGTTTACAATTTTTTAAAACTGTGTTAAAATTTGTCTGAAAATAGGGAGATAGCGCCCTTTTCAGACACCCGGCATGGCTTGCATACTTGATATTCTACGCATTTTTTTAAAAGGAGGAATAGCGTAATGTCTGTTTTACACGGTTTGCTGCTTGCGCCCACAGTTGAGTACAAGAATTATACGCAGTTGATGTGGATAGGAATTCTGGTTTCCGTTGTGGTTGCGCTGGCGGTTTTTTTTGTGTTTTTCTTCATTTCGAGAAAAGTAAGGCGCGACGAGCTTGCGGAAGAAAAGCGCTTGTCCGACGCCGAAAAGGAAAATCGGGAAGATAGAGAAGCTGCGGCGACTCCGACGCGGGAGGAGCCGACGGTCAAAGAGGAAGAAATCGTTTCCGACGGAGGCGGGGAGAGTCAACCCGCGCGGGAGGAGCCTCTGTGCGACACGGCGGATGCGGAAACGGTTTGCAGCGAAAGCGACGCGGCGGAGAACGGGGAAGTTCAAGACGTCGGCGCGCCTGCCGTGAGCGACGGACGGGAAAGCGTTTCGGACGATGCGGCGGCGGTGGAAGAGATTTCGCCCGCGGAGGAAGAAGAGACGTTCCAAGCCTTAACGGAGGAAAGTCAAGCGGAGCAGCCCGCCCGACAAGAGGAGACTGTTTCCCCGTCGGCGGAAGCCGTTGCGGAAGAAGTCGACGCCGTTTGCGAAAGCAGGGCTGCCGTAGCCGCGACGGTTGCGGCGGTGAAAGAGGAGGAGACGCGCGAAGTTCCCCTGCTGCCCGAGTTTGCGAAAAAAATACTCGCCGAGCTGTCGGAGGAGGACGCGCGCGCGTTCGAGTATTACATAGTCAACGGCTCCGAGTCCTTCAAAACCAAGGTGAAATACCCGCTCGGGCTGTACGAAAAGGAAAAGGATTTTCTCAAAGACTTTTTTGTTTCCTACGCCAAATACAAAAAGCTTTTGAGCGCCGACGCGTTTGAAAAGCTTTACGACAGATACGCGGGCACGGTCAGGGACGACCGCGTGAGAACAAAACTGAACAACAAGCTGATTAACGTGCTGTATTTTTATCGCAAGGCGGACGAAGAAAATCTCGCCAAGTGCAAGGCTCTTTGCAAAAAGGACGTGTCTTTGAATTTTGACAAAATCGACGTCAGGGACTGCAAGGTGCCCGCGTTGAAAAGACTGATAATAATAGAAGCGGGCGAAAAGAATTATCAGGAGGCGGTGCGCCTGTGCGAGCTTGCCATTTCCCGAAACATAGCGGACAAAAAGGACGAAGGCTTTGAGGCGCGTCGAGACAAGTTGGAACAAAAGCTCGAAAGACAGCGCCGCAAAGAGGAAAGACAAAGAAAATTGTTTGAGGGCGAAACCTTGAATCAAAAATAAGAAAAAAGGAGAACGAGAAACATGAAAAGCAAAAGGCTGATGACAATCGGTATAGTTTTGGCATTGCTCATAGCCGTTGTAGGCGTCGTGCTGTCCGTTTCGCTGACCGCGTGCGGCAAGGACGTTATAACGGTGCGCAGCGAAAAAGAGCTGCTCAAAGCTGCCGGTACAAGTCAGGAAAAAACGATAGTCCTTATGGACGACGTGGTTGTAAACGGCGATTTAAAGGTTGCCGCGCCCAACAAAATAGACCTCAACGGCTTCGGGCTGGAGGTCAAGGGGACGCTGTCCGCCGACGGCAGCGGCACGCTTGTCGTAGGCACGACGGCGCTGATTCTTGCCCGCCGCGAAACGGTCAAGGCGCAGAAAATAGATATAAATATGCCCCAAGGCCACGTGGAGTGGAACGCGCACATCGATTTGCCCGCATCCGCCGCCACAAGCGCGGACGCGATGACGGTAGTTACCTCCGCAAGCAGCTTTGTGTTCAAGGGCGTATTCAAAATCGGCGGCGCCGAAGCTGACATTATGCTCACCGTCAAAGGCGGCAGGTTTGAAATAAGCAATTTGTCGGAAAGCTCGGCGGCAACCGTGCTCGTACCCGAGCAGGCTGTCGGCGCGGCGGTGGAAAACCTTTCGCAGGGCGCTATGCGCGTCGAAGCCCATTCGGACGTTGCGGTGGGCGGCGAAGTGGAAATTTCCTCCAAAAACTCCGAGGTGAACGTAACCGCATTGGAGTCTCAGGCGGAAACCAAAATAACAGTTACCGACGGCACGGTCAAAAAGATTGACGCCGCAGGCGCGCAGGTTGTCGTAGCGGAGTCCGCGCAGGCGGGCGACGTCGTAGCCGAAAAGCTTGAAAACAACGGTACGGTTACCGGCGCTGTTGTCGCGGACGAGATTGTCAACAACGGCACCCTCGCGGAAGAAAACGTAAACGCGGCTTTGAAAACCGCGGCAAAGAAGGCTTTGAACGACGGCTTTGCTACATATTCGCAGGACGATTACACCTCCGAAAATTGGGCTAAGCTGACCAAGGCAAAGGACGACGGTCTTGCGGCTATCGACTCCGCCTTGACGGAAGCTGCAATTCAGTCCGCCAAGAACACGGCTCTCGACGCCATGGCGGCTGTGGAGACAATAGCCGAAGCGACGGCGCGCGAACTTGCGGAAGCCAAGACCGCCGCGACGGAAGCGCTCAAAACGGCATTTAACGGATACACAGAGACCGATTATGACGCCCAAACGTGGGCAACGCTCAAAGCGGCTTACGACAACGGTCTTGCGGCAATCGAGGCTGCGACGGATGTTTCCGCCGTCAACACTGCAAAGCAGACTGCGCTTGACGCTATGGCTGCCTGCGTGCCCAAGGACGTCGAGGCTTTGACGCAGGCAAAAGCGGAAGCAAAAGCTGCAATCGAGGCGGCTTTCAAGGCTTACGACGAGGACGACTACGCCTCCGCAAATTGGACGGAGTTGACAATAGCTTACAACAGGGGACTTAATGAAGTTGAGGCTGCGACGAGCGTTTCCGCAGTCGACACGGCAAAGCAGACGGCAATAACCGCTATGGCGGCGGTCAAAGACAACGCAACCCTGCTTGCCGACGCAAAAGCAGCCGCGTTGGCATCGCTGGATGCTGCAAAAGCCGAATATTCTCAGGACGACTATGCAACCAATTGGAGCGTTCTTGAAAAGGCTTACAACGACGGCAAAACCGAAATCAATGCTGCCGCTGCAATCGAGGCGGTGAACTCCGCTTTGCAAAAGGCGACGGATGCGATGGCTGCGGTCAAAAACGACGCGACTTTGCTTGCCGAAGCCAAAACCGCGGCAACCGACCAATTGAACAGTGAGTATGCAAAGTACAAGGCTACGGATTATACCAATGCGAATTACGAGTTGCTCACAGAAAAATACAACGCGGGGTTGAGCGCAATCGGCGGCGCAAGGACAGTCGACGCGGTAGAAACCGCGCTTGAAACGGCAGTTGCCGAAATGGCGGCAATCAAGACCAACGCTCAAATCCTTGCGGACGCAAAAGCAGCCGCCAAACAGGCTGTCAACGAGGCGTTTGCCGCATACAACGAGCAGGATTACACCGTTGACAATTGGAGCGCTCTTGTCAAAGTCAAAGACGACGGACTTGCCGCAATCGAAGCAGCGGCCAAGACCGACGTCGCCGCAGAAGCGGGCGAGGCGGCAATAGCCGCAATGGCAGCGGTCAAAAACAACGCAACCCTGCTTGCCGAAGCCAAAGCGACTGCCAAGTCCGAGCTTGAAACGGAGTACAAGAAATACGAGAAGACGGATTACACCGCCAATTGGAGTCAGCTCGAAAGCGCTTACAACAGCGGTTTGACGGCAATAGAAAACGCGGCGACAATAGAGCTTGCGCAAGCCGCCAAAGAGGAGGCTGTCACGGCAATGGCAGCGGTCAAAAACGACGCAACTCTGCTTGCCGAAGCCAAAACAGCCGCCAAGTCCGAGCTTGGAACGGAAAAAGCCAAATATTCTCAGAGCGACTACACAATCAATTGGAGCGTTTTGGAACAGGCTTACAACGACGGCTTGACGGCTATCGACGCGAGCAAGACTACAAGCGCGGTGGATACCGCCAAGCAAGCGGCAATAGCCGCTATGGCAGCCGTGAAAACGGACGCGGAGGAGTTGGAAGCCGCAAAGAGCGCTGCGAAAGACGAGCTTAAAGAGTATTTCGACGCGTTCAACAAGGCTTATTATTTCGAAACGTCGCTTCAAGCGTTGCAGACGGCTTACGACAGCGGAGTTTCGGCAATAAGCGCTGCTCAGTCCGTTGCGGACGTTGCGACTGCGCTTGCAAATGCGAAAACCGCGCTCGACAACGTCAAAGCAGACGTAACGGAGGTCAACGACGCCGATTCGCTGAAAGCGGCTGTCGAGGCGCAATATTCTAAGATTATCCTCACGGCAAATATTTCCGGCGCATACATAGAGGTAAATTACGACCTGACGCTCGACCTCAACGGTTTCGGTCTTGTCCTTGAGGACAGAACCCACGCGGCGGTCAAGGTCAACGGAGGCGCGAGCTTCACTCTTTGCGACGGCAGCGCAGCCAAATCGGGCAAAATCAAGTCCGACTACGCCGGCATAATTGCCATTGGCTCTGAGGCCGGCAAAGCCGTTGTAGAAATAAACGGCGGCACAATCGAGGTTGACAACTCCGCTTATTGGAGCAACGGCGCAAGCAATGTGGGTTACGCCGTTTACGCCGACAATGCGGAAGTAGAAATGTGGGGCGGCGAAATCATAGCCAAAGGTCAGTACGTGACAGAGGACGACTCCGTGTTCGGCATCAACCTGAGAAACGACAGCTCCGCGACCGTACACGCAGGCAAAATCAAGTCCGATACCTACGGCGTTGTGGTTTATTACAACAGCGCGTTTACCTTGGACGGCGGCGAAATCACCGCCACCTGGTTCGCAATTTCGGGCAACAACCGTGCTCCCGCAGCAAATATTACCGTCAAGAGCGGTTCCGCGACGAGCACGGAGGACGTTGCGATTTACATGCCGAGTCAGGGCAGCCTGACCGTGTCCGGCGGACACATCAAGGGACTTGCGGCAATCGACGCGCGCATGGGCGAAATCGAGATTTCCGGCGGCACGTTGGAGTCCACGGCGACAGAGTTTAAAGCGCTTACCAAAAAGCCCGGCGGCGTTGCGGTGTACGACGGCAGCGTGGTGCTGTTCAACGTGGAAATGTACGTCAACGACAAGGATGAGGAATACAGACCTACGGGTGACGGCAACAACGACTTCAAAGCCGTTGTGACGGGCGGCACGTTTGTGAGCGCAATCGAGGACGGAACGTATTTCTCGATTTATCTCTGGAATACGACGACGCAAAGCGTCACACTCGGTATAGACTCGCAGTACGGCAAAATCGCCTGGTTCGATTTTGTCGACAGCGCGGTAGTTAACATAGTGGAAAACTGTCTTGCGGATTATGCGGAGGAAGATTATTCCGCGGCAAACTGGCAGGCAATCCTTGACATTCTGGACGCGCTTGAAACCGAGCTTGCAACCGTGACCGACGTCTCGCAAATCGAGGAAAAGGTAAGCGCGGCGCAGGCGAAAATGGCGGAGGTTGCAAAGGCAAAGACGATTTCTACCGCGGAGCAATTCAGTCAAGCCGTCGCAGAGCAAAAGGACGGCGACGAGTGGAGAATCGGCGCGTCGTTTGAAGTCGCTCCCTTTGAAATCATAAGTTCCGTTTCCGTTGTCGGCACGGCGGCGGACGTAACCCTCACGGTAAATGCGGACGCGCATTTTGTTACGATAAAAGGCGCAAACATAGAGGTTTCGTTCAAAAACATTGCTCTTGCAGGCAAAATCGATTACAACGGAATTTACTTTGATTCCGCCGCGACAGGCGCAAAGCTCACGTTGGACAACACAGGCATATCGAACGTCAAGAGAGGCGTTTCGATTGCTGCCGACAACGCATCGGTTGTCATAAACAGCAGTGAAATCGTAGCCCGTTATTACGGCGTGACTGTCGGCGCAAGCGGCGTAGAGCTGTCTGTCAACGGCGGCACGGTTCAGGGCTGGGCGGCGATTATGTTCACCGCCAACGACTGGACGGTCGACCGAATCAAGAGCAACAAGGGCGCGGTTGTGAACGCGCAGGGCGCCGAGCTTGTGGGCAGGTCCATTTCCGACGAGGGATACGGCATTGTCGTTGTGCAGCAGGATTACAACGGAGCGGAATTGACTTTTACCGACTGCACAATGCTGACAACCGTCGAGGATGGCAAAACCGGCGCGTGGCAGGGCGGTATTGTCGTCCGCTCGTACGGCAACAAAATCTCCGTAAGCGGAGGTTATATCGAAAGCAGTAACATAACCGAGAGAAATCTCATGGGTATGGCTTTGGTAAGTTTGTACAATACGTATTTCGCGCAGACGGAAGCCGACCCCCAAGACAAAGCCAACGAGTTCAGTATTTCCAATTGGGAAATCGACGAGAGCTTTGAAACTCCTTTCGTCCTCAGAGACGGCATAGACACTTTGACGGTGGACTTCGGCGAGCCGTTGGAGGGCACCTATGCAGTGCAGGACGAAAGATGGTACGACATAAACAGCACGACCGAGAATTACTCTGTCGAAAGCGACCTGACGGCGATTGTAGACCAAGATTTTTACGTCAAAGCCGAAGGCACGCTTACGATTAAAGCGGGGGCTACGCTGACCGTCGAAAGCGACGTAGCGTTCTGGCTCAACGACGGCAATACGCTTGTGATTGAAGCCGGCGCGACTTTGGTGGTAAAAGGCGCGGTAGTGGAAGGCAAAATCGTAAACAACGGCAGAGTCGAGGTTTACGGCGAGCTTGCCGAGCAAACAAGCATCGAGGGCAACGGCGAGTGGGTTTACGGAAATGTTACCGAGGCGGAGCAGCTCGCAGCGTTGTTTGCAAACGAGGCTCTGAGCAACCTGACAATCGTACTCGGCGCCGATTTCGGAACCGAGGAAGCAAGGTCGGAGATGAGTCTGACTTTGGCGCGCGACGCGGTTGTGACGCTTGACATGAACGGTCACAGCATTTACAGCGCCGCACAAAAGGTTTTCTGGCTTAACGAGGGAAGCCTGACGGTGGACAACGGTCTAATTGACGTCAACGGGACGAGTCAGGGATTCGCTTTTAGAATAGAGCCTTTGTCTCAGGACAAAGTCGCGACGCTTAAACTCGGAAGCGGGCTTGCGGTGATTTCCCACACATATGCGCCTGTTTTCCTTGTACCTCAAAACAAAACGGACAACAATGTTTTGAATGCGGTTCTTGTGACGGAAGCGGACATCACTTCAAAATGCACTTATGCTGCTATACAGGGCAACGGAAATAGTCACGGCACTTCCATAACAATCAACGGCGGCAAAATCAGCGGAGAGCTCACGGCGATATATCATCCGCAGTACGGCGAGATGACCGTCAACGGCGGTGAAATTGAAGGCGCAACGGCAATCGAAATGCGCGCGGGCAAGCTGGTTGTCAACAGAGGCACAATGATAGGCAACGGCGACCCGTTCGAGTCTGACACCAACGGCAACGGCGCGACCACGCTGGGCGCGGCGGTCGCGGCAGTGCAGCACACAACCAAGCTTGATTTGAGCGTGGAAATCAACGGCGGCACGTTGCAGGGAGCAAGAGCTTTCTATCAGGCAAATTTGCAAAACAACGGCAAAGAGGCGCTTGAAAAGATTTCAATCACCTTGGGCAAGAGCGCTGTTTATGACGGAGAAATCATTGTCGACAGCGCGGAGGCGACAATCGAGGACGACCAAAGCACGCGTTACTACATGACGCTGCAACAGGCGGTGGATGCCGCCGAGGACGACGAAACGGTCGTCGTCGCCAAGGATTTGTCGGCTTCGGGCGCGGAGTATCTCGTTACGCTTGACGACGAAAGCAAAACCGTCACGGTTGACCTCAACGGAAAAACGCTTTTGTATACGGGCAGCGGCACGGGAAGCAATCAGCAGAACGGAGAAGCGATTTCCGTGAACGCGGGCAAGCTCGTCCTCAAAAACGGAACGGTAAACATGGTGAACGACGAAGCGGGCGGCTCGGTTTATTGGGGCATAAGAGTGCACGGCACGGGCAGCCTTGCCATGAGCAAGGTAACCGTAACGAGCGAGGACTCTCCTCTGTTCATGAGCGGCGTTTCGGCGGGCGGCAGGATTTACCTTACCCTTGACGAGTGCTATATAGAGGGCGTTTACAGTGCGGTTTACATGAACGGCAGCACCTCCCCTGCGGAAATCACAATCAACAATTCGACAATCGTCTCGACGGGCGACGTCGGTATATACGTTTCCAATTCGGTAGCCACCGGAAACAGACAAAAGCTGACAATCACAGACAGCACGGTGACAGGCACGACCGCGATTGAAGTAAAACACACCGACGCAACAATCACGGGCTGCACGCTGATTGGCACGGCCGAACAGTTATCAGTGAAAAACGGCAACGGAAGCTGCACCGAAGGCTTTGCCTTTGCCGTGACGGGCAACGGCGACACCGACAAGACGACGGGCACGGTTGTTGTGTCGGGCTGCAAGTTCTACAACGGCAAGCCGTCCTCAACCGACGCCGAAGAAAACGGATTCTATTTCGTTTTCACAACGGCGGAAGGCGCGTCTGTCACGGTTGACGGCGCGGCGGCGGACGAAACTGCCGATTACGGCGCATACGAGGCGCGCGTTTCAAACGCATGGTTCGATACCTTTGAAAACGCCGTCAAAAACGCCGAAGCAAACGGCAAAACGGTTGTTCTGCTCAAAGACGTAGAGGTAGGCGAGGCGGGTAGCGCCGCGACGGGACTTGTCGTTTCAGGCACGCTCACCGTAGACTTCAACGGCTTTACCGTTTCAAACGTCGGCACGGGTTACGCCGTTGTTGTCAGCGGCTCCGACGCGAAAGTCACTCTGATTGACTCGTCAAAAGAACAGACGGGCGGCATTTACGGCGGCAGCGGAGGAGACAATCAGGCGCTGCGCGTCGAAAACGGAGCCACGCTTGATATTTACGGCGGCAATTACAACGTCGGAGGCGACGCGCAAGGCGAGGGCAACTCCACAGTGGCAATCAGAACAAACTCCACTGTCAATATTTACGGCGGCAGGTTTGCTAGCGAAAAAGAATATCAAGGCAAATATTTCGTGCTCAACGTGCAGCAGACGACGGGAGCAAGGGGTTATATCAAGGTCTACGGCGGAACCTTTGTCGGACAAAACCCCGCGGACGGCGACGACGCGCTCGGCGGCAGCTTTGTGGCGGACGGCTATGAAGCGGTTGTGAGCAAGGCGGCTACGGACGAATCGCTTGCGGAATACACGGTGCAAAAAGCGCAATAATACTACTCCTTTTATTGCCCGAGAGTTTTCGGGCGAGCAACGAAAACAGACCTGCCGACTCATCGGCAGGTCTGTTTTGTTTTGTACGGAAATTTGTTTTAAAAAATCCGACGCGCGCCGCGTCGGATTTTTGTCTGTTTTTAGTGTCGGGCGGTCAGTCCGCCGTTTCCTCCGTTTCGGATTCGCCCGTTTCTTCCGTTTCCGACTCGGCTTGGGATTCCTCCCTTTCTTCCGTCTGCTCGGCGTCGTCCTTTTCAAAAGCGGCGACTGCGGCGTTTTCAAGCGTTTCGGACGCCTGTTTGAAGTCTGCGGCTTCCTCCGTCGGAGGAGGGCTTACAAGCTCGCAGGCTTCCTTGCACATTTCCTTCTGCTCCTCGGCCTTTGCGAATTTCTCCGCGCCCTCTACGTCGGGCTTGTAGGAGTTTTCGAGTTTTACTACCTTGATGTGTATGGAGTTAAACGTGACTCCCAAGACGTCCTTGCAGGCGGTGGCTATGAGATAACGCAGCTTTTCCGTTGTCGAGCTTACCTCTTGCCCGCTGATTTTTATCTGAACTCCAAGCTTGAAGCCGGGCTTGTCGTCCTGAGTGATTATCAGCTTTTTGACTCTTACCACGTCCAAAGACTTTGCGGCCTTTCTTACAAGCCGTCTCACCACGCGGGAGGTGGTGGAAACGGCGTTCATGTTGTCGGAATAAAGCACCATTGTGGAAAGTCCCGAGTCGCCCGCAAAAATTTCTATTACAAGATAAACGCCGAGCACGGTGTAGATGATTGCAAGCACGATAACCAAACTGTGCACTACGCGGTTGCCGTCTATGTAGGCGGCGAAGTCAAACGCACCGAGCGTCACCAACAGCAGGAAAAGCGTGACGAGAAAGCCGACGATGACCAATGCTACGGTGGCGATTTTTTGCAATGCTTTTTTCATTTGAGAAACCTCCGTATGTTAATTTTATTTTATGCTGCCTGCGGCAGTTTAAATCGTTTAAACTATCAGATTGACAAGCCTATTGGGTACGATTATTACCTTTTTGACGCTTTTGCCGTCAAGAAGCGCGGCGATTTCGGGATTGTTCAAAGCCGCAGCTTCTATTTCCGCTTTGTCTGCGTCGGCGCTTACGTTGATTTTGCCTCTGATTTTGCTGTTTATCTGAACTGCCAGCTCAACGCTCTGTTTTTGGAGCTTGCTTTGGTCGCACACGGGGAAGGGCGCGTTGAAAACGCTGAATTTTTCTCCGATGTTTTCCCACAATTCTTCGGCGATGTGCGGGGCGAGAGGGGCAAGCAGTCTGACAAGCGTGTTGGCACAGTCCGCCATAACCGTGCCGCTCGCGCCGCCCTTGTCGGAAAGGCGGTTCATGGCGTTTACCAGCTCCATCATCCTTGCTACCGCCGTGTTGAAGGAAAATTTGTCGTAGTCGTCGGTTACCGCCTTTATTGTGGAGTTTAGGACGTAGAGAAGCTCGCCGTCGTCGCTGCCGCTTCCGCCCGCGTCGCGGTTTTTGCAGGCGTTGAGTACGACGCGCTCCACCCTTTCAAGCCATTTTACTATGCCCTTTATGCCGTCGTCGTTCCAGGGACCGCCCTCGACGTAATTGAAGCCGAAGCCGAGATAAACGCGCAGCGCGTCGCTGCCGTAAAGGTTTACCCAATCGTCGGGACTGATTACGTTGTCCTTGGACTTGCTCATTTTGGTTCCGTCGGGACCGAGTATGGTGCCCTGATGCACGAGAGACAAAAACGGTTCGTCAAAATTGAGGTAACCCATGTCCCTTAGCGCTTTGGTGAAAAACCTCGCGTACAACAGGTGCATACAGGCGTGCTCCGCGCCGCCGATATATTTGTCTACGGGTAAAATTTTGTTTACCGTCTCCTTGTCGAAGGGCGCTTTGTCGTTTTTGCTGTCCGCGTATCTCAAAAAATACCAGCTGCTGCACACAAAGGTGTCCAGCGTGTCCGCTTCGCGCACGGCTTTGCCGCCGCAGCGGGGGCAGGTCGTATTCATAAAGCCCTTGTGCTTTTTGAGAGGGCTTTCGCCGTCGGGACGAAAATCCACGTCGTAGGGCAACAGCACGGGCAGCTCCTTTTCCGGTACGGGCACCGTACCGCATTTTTCGCAGTAAACTATCGGTATGGGCGCGCCCCAATATCTCTGACGCGAAACAAGCCAATCGCGCAGACGGTAATTCACTTTTAGTTCGCCCTTGTTTTTACGCGCCAGCTTTTCCACAACCGCGCGGCGCCCCTCCTCGCTTGTCATGCCGTCGAATTCGCCGCTGTTTGTCATGACTCCGTATTCGGTAAAGGGCAAGTCGTCCTTTCCATCCGCGCCGCAAACGACGCGTTTAATCGGCAAGCCGTGCTTTTGGGCGAACACAAAATCCCTTTCGTCGTGGGCGGGCACTCCCATAACGCAGCCCGTGCCGTAGGAGTAGAGCACGTAGTCGCCGATAAGTATCGGCACTCTGTCGCCGTTTATCGGGTTGAAGGCGTAAGCCCCCGTGAAAACGCCCGTTTTTTCTTTTGCGGTGGAAAGTCTCTCTATTTCGTTGACCTTGGATGTTTCAAGACGGTATTCCTCGACGGCTTGCCTGCGGTCGGGCGCGGTAATCTTGTCGACAAGCGGATGCTCGGGCGCGAGAACGACGTATGTCACGCCGAAAAGCGTGTCGGCGCGCGTCGTGAACACGCGGAAAGCGTCTTTGTCGGCATTGTCTACGACAAATTCTATTTCGCCGCCCTCCGACCTGCCTATCCAGTTTTTTTGCATCAGCTTGGTCTTTTCCGGCCAGTCCAGCGCGTTAAGACCGTCCAGCAGCTCCTGCGCGTAGTCGGTAATTTTGAAAAACCACTGAGTAAGGTTTTTTTTCACCACCGTGCTGTGGCAACGCTCGCATTCGCCGTCTGAAACCTGTTCGTTTGCAAGCACCGTATTGCAGGAGGGGCACCAGTTTACCGGCGCTTCCTTTCTGTAAGCAAGCCCCTTTTCGTACAGCTTCAAAAACATCCACTGAGTCCATTTGTAGTAGTCGGGCATGCAGGTCTTGACTTCCGCGTCCCAATCGAACATTGCTCCCATGTTTTTGAGCTGTTCTTCCATGATTTCTATATTTTTAAGCGTGGAATCCTGAGGGTGTATACCCGTCTTTATCGCATAGTTTTCGGCGGGCAGTCCGAAGCTGTCGAAGCCCATAGGCTCGAATACGTTGAAGCCCTGCATTTTTTTGAAGCGCGCGTAGCTGTCGCTCAATGCGTAATTGTACCAATGCCCTACATGGAGCTTTGCGCCGCTCGGATAAGAAAACATTTCCAGCACGTAATGCTTGCGCGCGGTGTCGTTTTTGTCGAATTTGTACAATCCGGACTCCTGCCAGATTTTGTTCCATTTTTTTTCTACGCTTATATTGTCCATAAACTTTATGATAATACATGATTGCCCAAAAGTCAAGGTTTGACACGTTTTAGCTTGCGCGAAGAAAGCGTTTCCGCGCTTGACCTCGGATTAAAGCGGTTGTATAATATAAAACGGCAAAAGCGCGGCGCAAGTCCGAACCGCGTTTTAAGCCTTAAAAGGAAAACGAAAAATGGATTACATGAAAGAGTCTCTTAAAATGCACGAGTTGTGGCGGGGCAAAATAGAAATGGTTTCGAGAGTGCCGCTTGCAACGAGAACGGATTTGTCGCTTGCCTATACGCCGGGAGTGGCGCAGGCGTGTCTGGAAATCAGGGACGAGCCTGACAGGTCCTTTGCCTTGACGCGCCGCTTCAACACCGTGGCTGTGGTCACGGACGGAAGCGCGGTGCTCGGGCTTGGCGATATCGGAGCGCTCGCGGGTATGCCCGTCATGGAGGGCAAATGTGTGCTGTTCAAGGAGTTCGGAGGAGTGGACGCGATTCCTCTGTGCGTGTCGAGCAAGGACGTCGACGAGATAGTTTCCGCCGTTTCGCTTTTTGCGGGCAGCTTCGGCGGAATAAATTTGGAGGATATTTCCGCGCCGCGCTGCTTTGAAATAGAAAAAAAGCTGAAAGAAAAACTCGATATACCCGTTTTTCACGACGACCAGCACGGCACCGCCATAGTGGTGCTTGCCGCCTGTCTCAACGCGCTTAAAGTCGTGGACAAAAGTCTTTCCGATTGCCGTATCGCGGTGTGCGGCGCGGGAGCCGCGGGCACGGCTATCGCCAAACTTATGCTTTCGGCGGGCGCGGGCGACGTAATTATGTGCGACAAAGCAGGCATAATCAACAGGGAGCAGCACGGCGGGGACGTTCGCTTCGGCGAAATAGCGCGTCTTACAAACAGAGAAAACCGCAAAGGAACGCTTGCCGACGCGGTTAAAGGCGCCGACATTTTTGTCGGTGTTTCCGCACCGAATATTCTTTCGCAGGATATGGTCCGCTCAATGAAGGCCGACGCGATTGTTATGGCAATGGCAAACCCCGTGCCCGAAATTATGCCCGACGCGGCAAAAGCCGCGGGCGCGCGCGTCGTAGGCACGGGAAGAAGCGATTTTCCCAATCAAATCAACAATGTGCTGGCTTTTCCCGGAGTGTTCAAGGGAGCTCTTGCCGTCAGGGCGCGCGAAATAAACGAGGAAATGAAGGTGGCTGCGGCGCACGCCATAGCCGGACTTGCCGCGGACGGCTTGTCGGAGGAATATATCCTGCCCGACGCGCTTGACAAAAGGGTAGCTCCCGCAGTGGCGGAGGCAGTCGCACTTGCGGCGAAAAAAACGGGGGTAAACAAAATCTGAGTTTGCGCGTAAAAGGCGCAGTCGGTATAAAATTTTTTTAAGGAGAGATAAATTAAAGGATATGAAAAACGACGGAATACAAAACAGCGAGGTTTACGAAAACGTCTTGTCGGCGGAGAAAAACGCCGATTCTCCGACAGGCGCGGACAGCCGCGTTTTGTCAATCGACCGCATGAGGGGAATTTGCATTTTCATTATGGTGGGTTCCGTGCTGCTTTCCATGTTCGGCGACACGTTCAAGGCAATCGCGGGACTGTACGGGCACGGTGCGTCCGGCTGGCAGGTTGTAGCGGGCAACGCGCACTTTGTCAACGGCGGTTACAGCGGCATAGCGTTTGCGGACGTGTTCGCGCCGTTGTTTATTTTCGTCATCGGTCTTACCTTCTGCTCCAGCTTCAAGCGCAGGGAGCAAATGTACGGCGCAACGCGCGCCTGTTTTCAGCTCGGAGTGCGGTTCGCCGCGTTGACGGGCTTCGGCGCGGTTGTCGACGGCGTGTCCTGCCCGATATTTTCGGCGGAAAGTGGAGCGAAATGCAGTTTGCCGACAAATTTTTCGGCGTGGCGTCCTTTGTGCTCATTGCCGCGCTTTTGGTTCTTTTTGTAAGTCAGTTTGTCAAAAACCGTCGTTTCGGCGAGGTGTGCGGCGCGGTGTTCAGATATATCGCGGCGGCTTTGGGCTTGGCGGCGCTGTTTTTCGCGCTGTGCGGACTGGGCGAGAAAATCGGACAGGCCTTCGGCACGCAAATTCTGTACGAAACGTCTAAATACGGCTTTGCCTGGGACACTCTTCAAAACATAGGACTTGCGGGACTTTTGGCGCTTCCCTTTGTCAAAACGGGCAAATGGGGCAGACTTGCCGTAGTTGCGGCGGCTTACGCGGCGCTTACCGTGGTCTATCAGCACAACGGCTTCGGGATAAGCGAATGGGTTTTGGAAGGCGGCATAGTCGGCGGCATCGGCTGGGCGGGAATTTTGCTGCTGGGCAGCGTTTTCCGCGACATAAAGGAGGACGGACAAACGCTTCTGTTCTGGCTGCTGTCGGCGGGCTTTGTGCTCGTTTCCGTCGTTTTAATCACTTTTCTGGGCTTTATCGCGTCAAAGCGCGGCTGCACTCCCGTTTATTGCGTGTTCTGCGCGGGAATAGGCGGTTTGCTTTGGGGCGCGCTGGGACTGCTTGACGGCTTCAAATGCAAATTCGCTCTGTTCACCTGGTGGGGCGGCAGCTGTTTTTTGACTTACGTTCTCAGTCTTGCTTTCGGATTTGCAATGGAGGCCGTGCTTGGCTCGGGAACCTCTGTGCCGCTTGCGCTGGCAATAGGCGTTGTCTGGCTGGCGCTCATGACGCTTATGAATTGGCTGCTTGCAAAAAAGGGTAAGCACGTAAAGATTTAAAATTTCGTTGAAAATTAAGAAAAGGGAGCGGAAAACGCTCCCTTTGTTTGTTTTGATTTTTCAGCCGCACATTTTGGCGAAGGCTTCGAGATAAATATGAGCCATTTGCATAAGCCTGTCTATGGACACGTATTCGTTTATTTCGTGAATCACCTGCGTGTCGCCGGGGAAAGACGGACCGAAAGCCACGCACATGGGCAGCATTCTCGAATAGGTGCCGCCGCCGATTGCGATGGGCTTGGCGTCGCAGCTCATTTCCTTGTTGTAAACCTCCAACAGACCTTTGACGAGGGGACTGTCGGCGTCTACGTGCAAAGGCTGCTTGATGTGTCCCTCTTCAATTTTGAAGCTGTCTATGCTGTTTTTCTTCATTGCTTCCGCGACAAAAGAGTCTTTGTAGGTGACGGGATATCTTACGTCCAGCTTGATTTTGAGATTGCCGTTTTTGAGGCTCACCACGCCTATGCTGTGGGTGATTTTGCCGCTCACCTCGTCCTCGAGCGGGAATCCCCACGCTTTTCCGTTGACGTCGCGGCACATTTTTTCCGCGACAAACGCAAGAGTTTTGTCGTCGGGCAGACAGGCGGACAGAGCGCGGAACATTTCCCACGTAGCGTTTACACCGGTGTGCGGCATGGCGCCGTGAGTGGATTTGCCGCGCGTCAAAAGCTGTATTCTGCCGTCGGCTTCTTTGACTTCGACGTTGAACTTTTCAAGCGGCTTTAAGTCAAGGCTTTTGTCCACCAGAGCGGTGCACAGGTCGGGCACGACGTTGGTGCGGCTCCCCGCCGAAATGTCCAAAACCGCGTCGGACACCTTGCCTACGTCAAGCTCCATGGCGTAAATTCCCTTTTCCACGTTTATGACGGGAAAATCGCCGTCGGGAGATATGGCGAGGTCGGGCATTTTTACCTTGGTTTTGTAGTATTTTATGCACGCCATATTGTTTTCCTCGTCGCAGCCGAAAATCAGACGCAGCGTGCGGCGGGGACGGAATCCGCTCATTTTGAGCGCTTTTGCGGCGTAAAGACAGGCAATCATGGGGCCCTTGTCGTCCATGGTGCCTCTTCCGTAAATTTTGCCGTCTATGATTTCGCCTCCGAAGGGAGGGGCAATCCAACCCTCGGTTACGGGCACGACGTCGAGATGTCCCAAAACGCCGAACACCTCCGCGTTTTTGTCGTCGGCGGCAAAATCGAGATGTCCCGCGTAGTTGTCGCAGTTGTAGGACTTAAATCCCATTTCCTCGCCTTTTTTCAGAACATATGCAAGGCAGTCCGCGTTGTTTTTGCCGAAGGGCATACCCGGCAGCGCGTCCGTGGTGACCGTTTCAAAGCGCAGAACCTTTTGAAGCGTATCGATCATTTCAGCTTTTAAGGAATCCAATATTTGTTTTCTGTCCATCGAAACCTCCGATTAAAAAGAAACTTACGCGATTATTATACACAAAAAGGCGGCGATATGCTATCATTTTGTCAGAGGTTTATTATGAAAATCCAAAGCGACAATATCGGACACAAAACGAGACTGAGAAACAGATTCGTCAACGAGGGCATGGAAAACTTCGAGCCGCACGAGGTATTGGAGGTTATGCTGTACAAATCCTTCCCGTACAGCGACACCAACGCTCTCGCCCACCGCCTGATTGACCGTTTCGGCAGCTTTGCCGCCGTTCTCGAAGCGCCTTACACCGAGCTTGAAAAGGTGGAGGGCATGGGCAGAAGCAGCGCCATTACGCTCAGTATGTGGCGCGAGTTTTTCAGGTATTACGAGAGAAGCAAAAGGATAGGGCGCAACGAGCTGTGCACGGTAGACAGGCTGCCGCAGATTGCGTCGGCGTTGCTGAAAGGCTCCGTTACCGAAGAAATGCACGTGCTTTGCCTTGACGTCAAAAGCAGACTGCTCGGTACGGTCAAAATTTCGCAGAACTCGCCCACCTTCGTTTCGGCTACGGTCAGGGAAATCGTCGAGCGCGCTTTCGGCTTCAACGCCGCAGCCGTTGCGGTCTGCCATTCCCACCCGTCGGGCAGCGCGCAGCCAAGCTCGGAGGACGCGCGTTTCACGGCAAACCTGCTTGCCGTTTGCAGACAGCTGGGCATGGGGCTTTCCGACCACGTTATTGTGTCGGAGGAGGGTATTTTCAGTTTCAGAAGAAGCGGAGTATTGGACCTGATTGACAGAAAAATAGGAAAGATGACGGAAAATATCGTTAATCTCAATCTGTAAAAAAATCCCGCTTTAAAGCGGGATTTAAACTTGTTTATTCTACCTTGCCGCCGTCGTTGATGTAGAGTATACCCAACGTGTTAGGCCCGCAGTGGCTGGTAATCGTGCAGCTTGCGGTTGTTTCGATGATTTCTTTGAAAGGGGTTTGTTTGAGACGGGCTTTCACCGCCTCCACCAACTCGGGAGGGAATTTGGTGTGCGTCACGAATATGCGCGTATAATCGGGATTGTCAAACTCGTTGAGAATGTCGTTTACGTATTTCTCCAAGACGCCGCCAAGTCTGCCCATATATTTTTTGCCGACAATCATTTTGCCGTCCTTGACTTTTATGCAGGGCTTCAAGTTGAGCGCGGTTGCGGCAAAGAGCGCGACTCCTGAGCAGCGGCCTCCCTTATAGAGATAATTGAGTTTGTCGATAATAAAGCTTGCCTGAACGGAGGGAACTCTCGACGACACCTTGCGCACGATTTCCTCCTTTGTTTCTCCCGCCTCTCTGAGGTCGCAGGCGTACATCAGCAGCAGTCCGCTTCCCGTAGAAAGATTTTTGGTGTCAATCACGGAAACTCCGTCGAGTTCTCCCGCAGCCGTCGTCGCTGCGGCGCAGCTGGTCGACATGTCTCCCGAAAAGCTGAAATGAATAATCTCGTCTCCTCTGTCCAAGGCGGGCTGCCAATACTCCTTGTAGGTTTCGGCGTTGCAGGCGGAGGTTTTGGGAAGATTGCCCGTTTCTTTTACATAATCGTAAATTTTTTCCGGGTTGAGCTCATAGCCGTCCTTGTAAGGCGTGTCACCGAGAATAACGGTGATGGGTACGAGCGTAATATCGTATTTTTTTACGTCCTCGGGCGAGATGTCCATTGTGCTGTCGGCAAAAAATTTTATCATAATTTACTCCGGAATTTCGGTTTGGCGTGGTATTATACGGTAGCAGTCAAAAAAACGGAAAGCAAACCGAATACTTTTTAAATATATTATACGACAACCGTCGGTTTGTCAATCAAAAATTATTTGCGCCAAAAAAGGTAGACAAAAAATTTGCGATTGTTGCGGATTTTACGGTTCCGACAAAAAAATGTTATGAAATTTGAAAAAATCACTCAGGAAAACATCGACTTACTCAAACCCTATCTCTACGCCTGTCCGCATCAGATGTGCGGCTATTCGCCGCTGGTGCTTACCATGTGGAGCGATTACTTCGACTACCGCTACGCGCTTTGCCGGGATACGCTTTTTCTTAAAATGCGCGACGAAAGCGGCGCGCAGTACTTTTTTATGCCGATTTGCGACGTCGAAAACGGAGTCGAGCTGTTGCGCGAGCATTGTCGCGAAACGGGCGACAAGCTGCAATTTTTCGGCGTAGGCGAGGAATATGTGGAACTCTTTTGCAGACGGCTCAACGCGAAAAATCCCGTCGAGCTGGAAAAATGGGCGGATTATCTCTACGACGCGCGCGCGTTGACCGAGCTTGTGGGGAAAAAGTACAACGCAAAACGCAATCATATAAACAAATTCCGCAAAACCTATCCGCAAGCCGAGTTTAAGGACTTCAAAAAGGCGGACAGGGAAAAGGTGCTGGCTTTTCTTGAAAAATACAGCAAAAACGACCTGACGGCAAGTTATTTTTACGACAAAAACGAGGTCGCGCTTCTTGTGGAAAACTGGCGCGACGGCGAATACCCCGCAGGCTATATGGAAATCGACGGCGAAGCGGTGGGCTTTACCGTAGGAGACATTGTGGGGGACACCCTTTTCGTGCACGTGGAAAAATGTCTGCGGGATATTTCGGGAGTGTACGAGGCGACGACCAACGCTTTTTTGAAGCGGCACGTCACCGACGCGGTGAAATTCGTCAACAGAGAGGAGGACATGGGAATAGAGGGGCTTAGAAAATCCAAAATGTCCTACTATCCGCTGCGTCTTGTAAAAAAGTACAGAATCATAGAAAACGACTGAAAAAAACGGGCTTGACAGCCCGTTTTTTTTCAATTAAGTCATAGGTGACAGGAAAAACTTTTTCGATAAATTTCCGTTATTGTGCGGACGCGGTTGCCGCTTCTTCGGGCTTTTCCTGTGCTTTGCCCTCCCTGATTTCTCCGTAAAGCATGGGGAGCAGCACGCTGAAAGGAAAATACGCCAACGCGGTAAGCGCCGCAAGACCGCCGATGGTCAAAGCGTATTGCAGCGAAAAAATGAGCGGTACGAAGATACAGACTATGCAGAACAAAGAAAGGTAAGCGACCGTTCTCTTTCCCCAAACGTTTTTCACAAACTGCTCCGCCGCAAGATAAATTACGCCCGCAAGCGCCGGTATAAGGAACAAAAATGACGCTCCAGAAAGCGCTATTGCCACAATCAGGTTTAGGATTGCCTGAACAGTCACGGCGGCGAAATTGAACATTCTCAACCCGTCTGAACGCAGCAGGCGCCTGGCGGCGAAATGCAAGACTGCAAAAATCGCGCCCGCGGTCAGCACCAATATCCAATCGCTGCAAGCGCTCCTCACGTTTACGAGACTCCACGGGTAACCGTTGAGACGTGCGGTAACCAAGGAAACGACCATTCCGACGGCGACGGCAATCGCAAGCCCGATCAGTACAAAGCCGATATACTTGCCCCAGCTTTTGAAATCGAACTGTTTTTTCAGCGCGCCGACGACAATCAGAGCCGTCAAGGCAAGCAGCACGCAAACCGCAAGCACGACGGCAGTCACCGAGCTGTATGAAACAAACACTTCGGGGAGAAAATTGAAAAACACTGCGTCGTGAGTGCCGTCGAAGTAATTCATATCCGAATATACTGCGTCGGAAACGTATTCTTCCACAATGGGCAAAAGCTGTTCTCCGTAATGCTGAACAGTTGCTGTATTTACATTGGCGTAGCAGTCGCTCGGAACATGATAGTCGTTTATATCGTTAAGGGTGGAAAAATTGAGTCCGTTTTTTCCCGCCGCGAGAAAATTGGTGAAATCGGTGTAGTTTGTCATGACCGAATAGACCGCAGGCGCGACGGAATACGTTACGGGAGATTCGGCTTTTCTGAACAGCTTGATTACCTTGTTGTTTTTGAGCGACGTTTCAAACATATAAACCGCGCCGTTCATGCCGCGTGCCTCGACGTTGATGACAAGATTGACCTTGTTCATAAGCTCCGTATTTTTGGATTCGAGAAGAGAGCCGTACATATTCGGCTCCTCCGAGTCGGTAAAAAGAAAGTAGACGGAATTTTCCAACGCGTCTTTTCTTTCCGAAAAATAGCGCATAAGTTCCAACAGCGTCGCCACTCCGTAACCGTCGTCGCCCGCTCCGTAGGATTTTGCAAGCTCGCCGTAACGCTTTATGTTTCCTCTCGAATCATAATGCGCCACCAAAAGCACGCCTGTTTCGGATTTTCCGTTCAGACACGCCAACACGTTTCGTATATCGTATTCGCAGTCTATTTCGTTTGCCTCGACCAAATCCGCGCCCACATACTCTATGCCGTCCGTGGGGTTTTTGTTGCTCGGCGTGAGATAGTTGCGTTCACGCACGTTTTTCTCTCCGACAAAGCCTTTCGAGACGTTGAGAATATACTGCCGCACCTCCTCGTGCGCTTCGTAATCGGTTACGGAATGCGGCTTGTCCGCAATCACTTGAAGGTGCTCGAGTACGTTTTTGGAGTTGTATCCTGCGTCGTCGAAGGACATCTCGGACGGCGCGATTGTCAGAAAGCCGATGACGACAGCCAAAAAGGCAACCAATGTCAGCGTCAATTTTTTTATCATGTTTTAACCTCCGGTTGTTTAATCCGAAAAGGAATTATAAAGTATTTTTCGTCGAAATGCAAACGAATCGAGCGCTTTATTCCGAATGCAGTCGCGGTCTGATTGCTTTCGTTTGAAACTTCCCGCCAAAAATCTTGCCAACATCGTCGCTTTTTGTTAAAATAAATTTCAAGGCGGATTTGCCCGAAAAAGCTCAAAACGCCCGAAAGGAAATGGAAAAAACGCATAAAACAATCGTCGCGTTGGGCGGCGGAGAGATTAAAAGCAAAACAACTTTGAAAATCGACGAGTACGTTGCCTCCCTTGCATACAAACGCGCGGGCGGCAGGCGTCCCGCAGGTCTGTTTTTGGGGACGGCGAGTCACGACAGTATGCCTTATTTCAACAGCTTCCGCAAAACCTACACCTCGGTGTTTGACATAAAAGCGGACGTGGCGCTCACCGTATACGGAGAAATGGATTTGCCGCACATAGAGGAAAAATTTTTAAAGGCGGATTTTTTGTATATAGGCGGCGGGGACACAAAGTTTATGCTGGACAGCTGGAAGGAAACGGGACTTATCGGGCTTGTGCTCGACGCTTACGACAGGGGCGTGCCCGTAGCGGGGCTTTCGGCGGGGGCAATCTGCTGGTTTGACAAAATGTATACCGACTTCGACATCATACGCGGACAAAGCAACGAGTACAAAATGCTTGACGGTCTGGGAATTTTGCGCGGGACGGTATGCCCGCATTACGACGACAGGCGGGAGGATTTTTTGCGCGCGTTTGCCGCAGGCGGCTTTGAAAGCGCCGTCGCGCTGGAAAACAACGCCGCTTTGGTGTACGAGGACGGAGCGCCCGTCAAAACCCTTTCGTCGGGCGGCCGCGTCTTTTCTTTAACCCGCAACGGAGAGGCAATCGAGGAAAAGGAGCTTTTAATCTGAATCAAACGGTTATTTACGGAGAATCAAAAATGGAAAAGAAAAAAACTTTTTATATCACGACGCCGCTTTATTATTCGTCCGGCAAGCTGCATCTGGGGCATTGCTACACGACCGTGATATGCGACTCCGTCGCGCGTTTCAAGCGCATGGAGGGCAGGGACGTGTTTTTCCTTACCGGCACCGACGAGCACGGACAGAACATTGCGCGCCGCGCCGCGGAAAAGGGAATGCAGCCCAAAGAGTATGTTGACGCGCTTTACGCCGACATAAAAAAGCTGTGGGAGCTTATGGACATAAGCTACGACAAGTTTATCCGCACCACCGACGATTATCACGAGCAGGCGGTCAAAGAAATTTTCACGCGTCTGTACGAAAAGGGCGACATTTACAAGGCGGAGTACGAGGGCTGGTACTGTTCGCCCTGCGAGTCCTTCTGGACGGAGGCTCAGCTTGTCGACGGCAAGTGCCCCGACTGTCACCGCGAGGTGGCTAGAGCAAAGGAGGAAAGCTATTTCTTCCGCCTGTCAAAGTACGCCGACAGAATTTCGGAGTATTACCAAAGTCACCCCGATTTTCTGCTTCCGCACTCGCGCGTCAACGAAATGCTAAACAATTTTATCAAGCCGGGACTAAACGACCTGTGCGTGTCGCGCAGCTCGGTAAAGTGGGGGGTGCCCGTGCCCTTTGACGAAAAGCACAGCATATACGTCTGGGTGGACGCGCTGAGCAATTACATCACCGCGCTCGGATACGCGGGCGGGGACGAGAGCCTTTTTGAAAAATACTGGCCCGCCGACGTCCACATGATGGCAAAGGAAATAGTGCGCTTTCACAGCATTATCTGGCCAGCCATATTGATGGCGCTGGATTTGCCTCTGCCCAAGCAGGTCTACGGTCACGGCTGGCTGCTTTTCGACGGCGACAAAATGAGCAAGTCCAAGGGAAACGTGGTAGACCCCTACGTGCTGTGCGAGCGTTACGGACTGGATGCGGTGAGGTATTACCTCCTGCGCGACGTGCCCTTCGGCAACGACGGCGTTTACAGCCTTGCGGCGCTGCTCAACCGTTCCAACGCCGACCTTTGCAACTCTCTCGGCAACCTTGTTAGCCGCACCGCCGCCATGATAACTCAGTATTTCGGCGGAAAAATGCCTGCGCCCGTCTGTCCCTCGTCGGAGCAGGACGACGAGCTTAAAGCCATGACGAACGCTCTCTGCGAAAGGGTGGGCGAGTGCGTTGACGCGCTAAATCTGCCCGACGCCCTTGCGGAAATTTTCAAACTGATAAACCGCGCCAACAAGTATATAGACGAAACGACGCCGTGGCTTTTGGCAAAGGACGAAAGCAAACGGGACAGGCTGGGCACAGTTTTGTACAACCTTGCCGAAGCGATAAGAGTGTGCGCCGTTATGCTTACGCCCTTTTTGAAGAGCACTGCGGAAAAAATCCTCGCCAAGTTTTCTTTGAAGCTTCCGCAGGACTTTTCCGACGCGCGTTTCGGAGTGCTGAAAGAGGGGACGGAGGTTGTAAAAGGAGAAAATCTTTTCAACCGCATAGACGTGAACAAAGAGCTTAAAGAAATGGAGCGGCTATGACGGATACTCATGTGCATCTTGACGACGCGCGCTACGGCGAGGCGGAACGGCAGGAAATTCTTGACAATCTGGAAAGGGACGGACTGACGGCGGTGATAAACGCGGCCTGCGATTTGACGTCCATGCGCGCGGGAGCGCGGCTTGCCGAGCGTTGCTCCAAGGTTTTTTTCACTGTGGGCTGTCATCCGCACGACGCGAAAAGCTACGACGACGCTTTTGAAAGGGAAATCGTGCGCCTTGCGAAAAATCCCAAGGCTGTGGCGATGGGGGAAATAGGTCTTGACTATCATTACGACCTGTCCGAAAGAGACGTTCAGAAAGAGGTCTTTTCCCGCCAGCTCAGTCTGGCGCGAAAGCTCGGTCTTCCCGTAGTTCTGCATACGCGCGACGCGTGGAAGGACACTTTGGATATTCTCCGCGAAGAAGGGAGCTTTCCGCACGGACTGCTGCTGCACTGTTTTTCGGGCAGTGCGGAAATCATGAAAATCCTGTCGGAAAAGTACGACGCTTATTTTGCTTTCGGCGGCGCGATTACCTTCAAGAACTACGGCGGTGCGGAGCTTGTTCGCACGGTAGGCGAAAACAGGCTGCTGTGCGAAACCGACTGCCCCTATCTTACGCCCGAACCGTTCAGGGGCAAGGTCAACCGTCCCGCGTTTGTGAGGTATACTTTGGAAAAAATCGCGGCAATTAGAGGAATCGCCTTTTCGGAGGCGGAGCGCATTACCGAAAACAACGCGGCGCGTTTTTTCGGGCTTGAAAAAGATGTTTGAAAATCAACCGGACACGCAGTGGGGAAGAGCCGACGCTCTTCCCCTTTTTGTCGGGAAACGCCTTTAAAGGCAAAAATAAACGCGAATTGCAAAATCGATAGAGATATGCGGAAAGCCGTTTGCAACGGAATTTGCGCAATACAAAGGGCTTAAACGACGTATTCGACAAAACTTTTTTGAAAATCCGCGTCAATACGCTTTCTTTTGGCGGCGGAATTTGGTATAATAATAAAAACAGCAAAGCAACGCTCTTTCGGTTGTCCTTTTGGAGGTTATATGGTAAAAAACACGACAGAAAACCATTACGGCGAAGAAAATATTCAGGTGCTCGAAGGGCTTGAACCCGTCAGAAAGCGCCCGGGAATGTATATCGGCTCCACCGACGAAAAGGGTCTGCACCACTTGGCGGTGGAAATCCTCGACAACTCCATAGACGAGGCGCTCGCGGGCTACTGCACGCACGCCTACATCACAATCAACGCCGACGGCAGTCTGACCATAGAGGACAACGGCAGGGGCATACCCTGCGGCATTCACAAGACGGAGGGCGTGTCTGCCGTCGAGGTTTGCCTTACAAAGCTGCACGCGGGCGGCAAATTCGGCGGCGGCGGCTACACAATCAGCGGCGGTCTGCACGGCGTGGGCTTGTCCTGCGTCAACGCTTTGAGCGAGTGGCTCGTCGTCGAGGTTGACCAGGACGGAAAGCATCATTATCAGAAATATATGCGTGGCGTGCCTCAGGCGCCTCTTGCGGTCAAGGGCGAGGCGGAAAGCACGGGCACGAAAATCACCTTTATGCCGGACAAGGAAATTTTCGACACCGTTTTGTGGGATTACGACAGGCTTAAACTGCGCGCGAGGGAGGTGGCTTACCTCAACAAAGGAATAACCATAGTCCTTGCCGACAACCGCGAAGGGCGCGCCAAAAGCGAAACCTTCTGCTTTTTGGGCGGCGTTGCCGAGTTTGTGGACAATCTCAACCGCACAAAGGAAAAGATTTTTACCGAAACGGTTTACATCGACAAATCCGTCAAGGAGGGCGAGGTGGAAATCGCGCTTCAATTCAACGACGGCTACAACGAAATTATTTATTCCTACGCCAACAACATCTGTACCGAGGAGGGCGGCGCGCACCTCGACGGCTTTAAAAACGCGCTGACCAAGGTGGTCAACGATTATGCCCACAAGCTGGGGCTTTTAAAGGACGAGGAAAAGCTTGCCGGCGAGGACGTCAGAGAAGGCTTGACTGCCGTCGTTTCGGTAAAGCTGACCGAGCCGCAGTTCGAGGGGCAGACCAAAACCAAGCTGGGCAACGCGTCCATGCGCACGGCCGTGGCGCGCGTGGTTAACGACGAGCTGGGCACTTATTTTGAAGAAAATCCCAAAGAGGCGAGGGAGCTTATCATCAAGTGTATTTCGGCGCAGAGGGCGCGGGAGGCGGCGCGCAGCGCAAGGGAGCTTACGCGGCGCAAGGGTGTGTTTGAAACGACAACCCTGCCCGGCAAGCTTGCCGACTGCACCGAGAAAAACGCCGCTTACAGCGAAATTTATATCGTCGAGGGCGACAGCGCCGGCGGCACGGCGAAAATGGGCAGAGACCGCCGTTTTCAGGCGATTCTGCCGCTAAGGGGAAAAATTCTCAACGTGGAAAAGGCGCGTCTCGGACGCGTTTTGGAAAACGAGGAAATAAAATCCATGATTACGGCTTTCGGTTGCGGCATAGGCGACGAATTCAACGAAAGCAAATTGAGATACAAGCGCATAATATGTATGACCGACGCGGACGTGGACGGCAGCCACATCAGAATTTTGCTTTTGACCTTCTTCTTCCGCTATATGCGCCCTTTGATAGAAAACGGACACGTGTTCATCGCGCAGCCGCCTCTGTACAAAATCACCAAAAACAAGCAGGACCACTATGCTTACAGCGACAAGGAGCTTAACGAAAAGCTGGCTCTCGTGGGGCGCGGCGGAGTGGTCCAGAGATACAAGGGGCTGGGCGAAATGAGCGCCGACCAACTGTGGCACACGACAATGAATCCCGAGTCGCGCATTATGCTGCAGGTCACTATGGACGACGCTTACGAGGCGGACGAAATTTTTACCGTCCTTATGGGAGAAAAGCCCGAGCTGCGCCGTCAGTTCATCGTGGACAACGCCACGCTTGTCAAGGAGCTTGATATTTAAGGGAGAGCGCAAATGGCGAAGAAAGAAGAAAAAGTCAACATAGAATATATGAAAGCCCTCGACAACGCGACTTCAATCAAGGTCAAGGTTGACGAGGAAATGAAAAAGTCCTTTATCGCCTACGCAATGGCGGTCAACGTGTCGAGAGCAATCCCCGACGTGCGCGACGGCTTGAAGCCCGTGCACAGGCGCATTTTGTTTGCCATGAACGACATGGGCAACACTTACGACAAGCCCACGAAAAAATGCGCGCGTATTGTCGGCGAAGTGCTGGGCAAGTACCATCCTCACGGCGACAGCGCCGTTTACGACGCTCTTGTCAGGCTTGCGCAGGATTTTTCGGTCAGATGCCCGCTTGTCGACGGGCAGGGCAACTTCGGTTCGGTAGACGGAGACCCCGCGGCGGCGCAGAGATACACCGAAGCGCGTCTTTCAAAAATCGCGGGCGAGCTTTTGCGGGATATAGAAAAGGAAACGGTGGATTTCTGTCCCAACTTCGACGACACCTTGAAGCAGCCTACCGTGCTGCCCAGCCGTTATCCCAACATACTTGTCAACGGCGCGGACGGTATTGCCGTCGGCATGGCGACCAACATACCGCCGCACAATCTGGGCGAGGTCATAGACGCCTGTCTCGCGCAGCTGGAAAATCCCGACATTTCGCTTGAGGAGCTGATGAGGTATCTGCCTGCGCCCGATTATCCTACCGGCGGCATTCTCATGGGCAGCGCGGCTTTGAAAATAGCCTACAAGACGGGGCGCGGCGGCGTGGTGCTGCGCGCCAAGTCCGAAATAGAGGAATATGCAAACGGCACGCGCACGCGTATTGTCGTGACGGAGCTGCCTTATCAGGTGAACAAGGCTGTGCTCATCAAGACAATCGCCACGCTTGTCAAGGACAAAAAAATCGACGGAATCAGCGACATTCACGAGGAAAGCGACCGTTTCGGCATGCGCATAGTCATAGACATAAAAAAAGAGGCAAACGCGCAGGTGGTGCTCAATTCGCTTTACAAGCACACGCAGCTGCAGGTGTCAAACGGCATAACTCTGCTGGCGCTTGCCGACGGACAGCCCAAAATCATGGGGCTGAAAGAAATACTTTCCTGTTACATCGCGCATCAGAAGGAGGTGATTGTCCGCCGCACCAAGTTCGACCTCGAAAAGGCGGAGGAAAGACACCACATCATCAAAGGTCTTGTCATAGCGCAGGACAATATCGACCGCGTGGTGGAAATCATCAAAAAGTCCGACGACCGCTACGACGCGCAGGAAAAGCTCATAAACGAATTTTATCTGACTGAAAAGCAGGCGGGCGCAATCCTGGATATGCGTCTTGCCCGTCTTACAAGTCTGGAAGTCACAAGTCTGCACAACGAGCTGAACGAGCTGGAAAAGCTGATTGAAGAGCTTAAATCCATTATCGCAAGCCCCGCAAAGGTAGCAAACATAATCAAGACGGAAATGTCCGAAATCAAGGAAAAATACGCCGACCCGCGCAGGACGGAAATAAGTTTGGATTATTCGGACATCAACATAGGCGACTTGATAGAAAAAGAGGACGTCGTGGTGAGCATGACGCACTTCGGATACGTCAAGAGACTGCCGGTAAACGAATATCACGCGCAGAAAAGAGGCGGCAAGGGAGTGACCGCCCACAAGCCCAAGGAAGAGGACTTTGTGGAGAATATGTTCATAACCAACACGCACGACGATTTGCTGTTCTTTACCAATTTCGGCAAGGTTTACAGCATAAAGGGCTATGAGGTGCCCGAAGCGCAGAAAACCGCGCGCGGCCGCGCCATTGTCAACCTGCTTCAACTGGGCGACGGCGAAAAGGTTACGACGGTTATTCCCCGCAAGGAAAACGCCCGCGGATATCTGTTTATGGCGACCAAGCGCGGACTTGTCAAAAAGACGGATATACAGGAGTTTGACTCCATACGCAAGGTGGGAAAAATTGCCATATCGCTCAACGAGGGCGACGAGCTTGTGGGTGTGGCGTTGACGCGCGGCTATGACGAAATACTCATTGCGTCCAGCACGGGCAAGTGCATACGCTTCGCCGAGGAGGAAGTGCGCGCTATGGGGCGCGAGGCTCAGGGCGTGAGAAGCATGAAAATAGACAAGGACGAGGCCGTCGTGGACATGACCGTGGTAAGAAGCGGCTGCGAGGTCATAACCGTTTCCGAAAACGGCTACGGAAAGAGAAGCGACATCACAGACTATCGCCTCCAAAGCCGTGCCGGCAAGGGTATAAAGGCGGGCACGTTCAACGCAAAAACGGGCAGGCTGGTCAATCTCAAACTTGTGGAGCCCGACGACGACATTATGGTCATCGCGGACAACGGAGTGGTCATACGTATGCGCGCCCGCGACGTGTCCAAAATCGGACGCGACACGCAAGGCGTGAGAATAATGAAATTCAAGGACGACAGCTCCAAGGTGGTCTGCGTAGCCAACACTCCTCCCGAGGCGGAAGAGCTGGACGGCGACGAAAACTGATTTTACGGAAGGTTTCTTATTCATTTCTCCTTTTAAAACACCCCCGCGCTTTATGCGCGGGGGTGTTTTCAGCCTTTTATATCGATGACGACTTTAAAAAAGAGTTGGATTTTCAACTCTTAAAAAATCGGCGTTATTCAACTGTATGCTTTTGGATTGAGCACGCAAACGTCGGGCAGATTGCGGTAGCGCTCGTCGTAGTCGAGACCGTAGCCCACCACAAATTCGTTTGGTATGGTAAACCCCACGTACTTAGGCTTCAAATCGCGCTGTCTGCGTTCGGGCTTGTCAAGCAGCGTGCATATCTCCACGCTTGCCGCGCCGCGCGTTTTCAACAGGTTGGTAAGGTAATACAGCGTTATACCGCTGTCTACTATGTCCTCGATTACGAGCAAATCTCTGCCCTCAACCTTTACGCCCAGGTCTTTGAGCACGCGCACCTCTCCGCTTGAAGTGCTGCCGCTGCCGTAGCTGCTGATTGCCATAAAATCCAATTCCACGTCCTCGGTTATACGGCGAACCAAGTCGGAAAAAAACATGACGGAGCCTTTCAAGACGCAGACGAGGAGAGGTCTTTTGCCTTTGTAGTCGCGGCTGATTCTGTCGCCGAGCTCTGCCGTCCGCTTGGCTATTTCTTCTTTTGAGACAAGTATTCTTTCGATGTTTTCGTTAAGATTCATCTTATGCTCCGAATTTTTATTTATTAAATTTTAGCGCGTCGGGCGTTTTCTGTCAACCGTTTGCTGCGCGGCGCGTTTTTAAGTCGAGTCAATTATTTTTGACGGCAACGCTTCAAGCTCCGTTTCCGTTTTTTTGTTTGCCGAAAACCTCTGTTTTAGCTCGGTTGCCCGCAAAGGGAAAAGCGTCTGCGCGGACGTCGCTCTCTGCGCGGCGTCTTTTTTTGTCTGGAAAATTCTCCTGAAACAAAATCTAAGCGACGATTGTTTTAACGCCGTCGAAAAACGCGGTTCAATAGTTTTTTATTATAGAAAAACGAAAAAAAATTTATTTTCTTTCGGACTGCGCTGTTGACAGACTTGAAAGGCGCGTTAAAATGAAAGTGCAAGGTCGCAAAACAAGGTCATACCGACGCGGCGCGGCGCGCCGCAACGAGGAGGAAAAGGGAAATTGGCATTACATTATATTGTCGGCAGCCTCGACAAGGAAAAAAATTTAAGGCTGACGCAGGTGCCCGAGCTGAATCAGGGGGAAAGCCGAGCGACGGCTCTCAGGGTGGACGTTCCGCAGGAATACGCCGATTTTGATTATTATCTGGAATTTTTCTGCCCCAAAAACAAGAAGTTTATTGTCGGACCGTTGGAGGAAGCCACGGACACCGTAGTGGAAAATCAGTTGGAATATGTGCTGGACGGCTGTATTCTGTCCGACGCGGGTACGGTATATATTCAGCTGTGCGCGCGAAAGGAGGGCGAGGAGCAGGTAATTTTCAAGTCGACGCGCAGCTCCAACGCTTCTTTTTTCGTCAACAAGTCCATAGACGCCGACGGAGAGCCTTACGCCTCGGAGGATATGCTTGGCAAGCTGCTTGACGCTTTCGGCGAGCTTGAAAGCACGGCGGAGTCTCTTGACGCGCACGTGCAGTCGGCGGTCGCGGCGGGGCAGTATGCGGTTCAGGTTGCGGAAGGGCTTTTGGAGGACAAAGCCGACGGACTTTTCAAGGGCGAAAAGGGCGAAACGGGACCGCAGGGCGAAAAGGGAGACAAGGGCGACAAGGGTGAAAAAGGCGACAAAGGAGAGCGCGGAGACGTCGGAGCGCAGGGAGACAAGGGAGAAAAAGGAGACAAGGGAGATACAGGCGAACCGGGCGCAGTAAAAAAATGGTATTTTTCCGTAGCCGAAATGCAGGCTGATTTCTCCAATCCCGAAATAGAATTCAACGATATTGCGGGAATAATAAGCGACGACGCGGACAACGGAAAAATTTTCGCAAAATTGACGGACGGCTGGACGTATGTTTCCACCTTTGTGGGAGTAAAAGGCGACAAGGGCGACAAAGGCGATAAGGGGGACAAGGGCGACACGGGAGCCACGCCGTTGTTTTCCGTCTCGGCGGTTACGTTGGATTCAAATCAGACGGCGTCGGTAAACCAGAGCGGAACGGCGGAAAACCCCGTTGTCGTTTTCGGAATACCGCGCGGCGCAAAGGGCGCGGACGGAGCCAAAGGCGTGGACGGCGCGAAAGGAGAAAAGGGAGACAAAGGCGACAAGGGCGAGGACGGAGTCAAGGGCGACAAGGGAGACACAGGCGCAACGCCGCAGCTTAGCTTTGCGGTGACAAGCCTGCCTCCCTCCGCATCGCCTACCGTGGCGGTAAGCGGCAGCACGGACGCTCCGCTTGTCACGATAGGCATACCCAAGGGAGAAAAAGGCGACAAGGGCGACACGGGAGAAAGGGGATTGCAGGGCGTTCAGGGCAACAAGGGCGACACCGGCGACGTCGGAGCCACTCCTTCGATAACCGTCGAGGCAGTCAGCGTGCCTTTCAATCAGAACGCAAGCGTTCAAAAGAGCGGCACAGACCTCAATCCCGTATTTACGTTCAGTCTGCCCAAAGGCGAGCCGGCGTCCATGACGCTGGGCAATCCCGTGACGGGCTTTCAGAACGGTTTTGCTCTGGTTTCGGAAAACGGCTATCTCGGAGAAAAAAAGGTTGCCGATTTCGACAGGGTGGAAACAATTGCGACGCTGCTTAAATCGATGTTTTCCTTTGACGATACGACTTCGACGCTGTCAATAACGCTTAACACGACGCTTTTGTGAGGTGAGAGGAATGAAAGCATTGTTTGACGGAAAAGAAGCGTACAACATAAGCTTCGACGGAAAGTCGGCGGAACACTTAACACTCAACGGCACGCTCGTTTGGAGCCGCCCCAATCTATTTTTCACGCAGTCCCTGACTTTGCTCAATGTGTCGAAACTCAAAGAAAACGACATTGCCGTCGTGGATTCTCAACAAAACGGCGAGAAATTTCGTGCGGAGCGCATTTCGTCGGAAGAAAGCTTTTCCCCCGCCGAGCTTGGCGACGGCTATTATCTGATTTTGGGAGAATAACATGGATTTAGACGAATTTCTTGCATTTTTAAGAGCCGATTTCGATTACGGCACGGGACAGGCCGTGCCTTTCAAGGAGGATTTCGTGCAGAGAGTAGCTGCGCTTCTTTCGGAAGCGCAGCCCACCTCGTCGCACTTGCAGCAGCTTTCGGGCATGGTCAACACCGTGCGCTCGGCAGTAAGAGACAAATTTGCTTTCAAGGAAAATCTCATCGTAAACGGCGAGCTTGACCTCGGAAGGGCAAGCGTTTACGATTTTCTTTACGCCTACATAACTCTGGGCAGAGCTTATCTGGAAAATCAGCTTCATCTGGCGCCCGTTTTCAACGAGACGGACAACAAGCTTGAGTTTTTTACCGACGGCGGAAATGGCGAAAAAAAGTTCGAGCTGAACGTACCGAGCGGATTTTACACTGCGGAGTTTATCGCAAAAATGAAGCTGCTTTACAGAGAAAGCAAGGACAGGACGGAGATTTACATCTACACTCGCCCCGCCGACGACACGGGCGGACAAAGCAAGGTCTCTTTCAGTACGCTTGCCGAAGAAATGACAATGCAGGTCGACGGGCTGGAAAGTCTCCGCGTCAATTCGCGCGAAATGTGTTTGAGACTGTTTAACGCCAACAAAACGGCGGTTGCCGAGTTTCTCAATCAGGAGCCGCGCTGCAAACGCTCCGTCAACAAGCTGCGCAGCGCGCTGGGGCTTGACGCCATACCGCTGTTCAACATTTCTTCGGTTTTCGTAAACGGATTTATCGAAACGTTGCAGAAGGTGTCGGACAATCCCGACCTTTTGGAAACTTTTCACGGGCAGATTTACATACCCTCGACGATGAATTACATTGAGAACAATCCGGACAGCTGCGCGTTCCACTATCTCGCCAAATACACTGCGCTTGCCGTGGATTGCGATTGGGGAGGGCAATTTCCTTATCTGTGCAGAGTTTCGGGAGGCAGCGCGGAAAAAATCGACAGCCCCGTTTACATTTTCGACGGCTCGGATTTCGTGTCCGCAAATTAGCCCGCAGAGCGGCTTTTTTGTATCGGCGCTGACGCGCTCTTTCGTTTTGAAGGGGCGCGTTTTTTTTGTGAAGAATAAAAATAAAACAAACAGTGCATAACCGTCCGCAAGACTTGTCCACAACCTGTTTCGCGCCGCCTGCTTTGTCTAAAATAACTGCGGCTTCTTATGTGAAAATGCTTTCTTAAATGCCGCGCCGCCCCCCGCAAAAAGCCCGAAAATGTGCAAAAATCGGAGAAGTTATCCACTTATCCACAAAAATCCCTCATAGTTATCCACATTTATGCGGGAATATTTATTCACGAGCGGTGCGGATTTGTCTTTTTGATGAGTTTGACGGTTTTTTTAATTAAGCTAATTTTCTTGTTTTCTTAATGTATCTATGTTGTGCGCGGTTTAAAATCCATTTATTTAAATAAGCGTTTTTATCAGAGGGGGAAGCTGAAAATCAAATCCGTTTTTTGCTGTTTAAAATATTGAACCGCCGCCGCTGATACAAACGGCGCCTTTTGCGCACTCTTTTTTAGGGCGCGGTCGGATTTTGCCGTCGGAAAATAACTTGAAATTGCAAATAGAGAAACATAACACGGCAGATAATAGGGGGCAAAAATATCTTTCAGCGGATAAAATAAAACAGGCAACGAAAATAAGATTGAAAACAATGCCGCAAATGCGGCTTTATATAGATAAAATAAACAACAAGGAGTAAAAAATGAAGAAAAAAACACTGTCAATATTGATTTCGGTTTTGTTGACGCTTTGTCTGCTCTTTTGCTTTACGGGTTGCAGGGATGATTTCACAAAAGTACATATAAAAATAATCAATCCGGCAGACGGCAAGCGAATAACACACGGCGATTCGGTTACATTGTCTTACACAGGCGATTACATAAACTTAGACGAAGTATTGGATATTAAAGTTTGTAAGGACAGAAATGAAAAAGTTGTTAAGAATGCAAAACCAACAATAACGATTACTCAAAAGATAGGATATGAATCCATAAAAACGCTCATTAAGGAAAAGGGAGAATACTACGTTCAAGTAGAATGGAATAAACGAAGAGAATTAACAAATTATGGTTTTTATGACTTAAGTTTTGATGTTTTTGTAGAGTAAAAACAATTAAACTAAGATTGATGCAAGCATTTACGCGAAAGACCCTGTCAGCGGTGAAGAAATACAAAAAATGTGGGATAGGGAAGTATACATTGAATATACCGGGGAGGTATTTGACATAAGAGAGATATTTGACATAAAGGTTATCAATTCTGACACAGGAAAAGAAATAAAGCAAACTTATGCTACTATTAAAGCGTATTTGCAAAGCGATGATGGGTTCCATGAAGTCAGGAGCGATAGAATTGCCCAAAAGGGCGTGTATTTTGTAGATATTGAATGGAACCACCCCAGAGGATATTTAAAGTACACAATGGCATTTTTGGATTTTTATTTGTACGTCGAATAGCTTGAAATTAATAAATCGTTTTACTCCTTAAAAATAATAACATATAGTATTTGCTCCGACGGCAAGGAGCTTTGAAGAAAAACCTGCTCCGAAAAGGAGCAGGTTTTTTTACGTAAATTCAACGCGTTCAAATCCGTTGTTAAAAGTTTTAAAGTGTGCTAAAATATTCGGCGGAAAATATTTTGTGGAAAAAAGGAGTCGTTTCTTATGATAAGGACACGTTTTGCGCCAAGCCCGACGGGCTATCTGCATATCGGCGGTTTGCGCACCGCGCTTTACTCTTATCTTTACGCCAAAAAGACGGGCGGGAGGTTTATTCTGCGGATAGAGGACACCGACAGGGAGCGTCTTGTCGAGGGCAGCGTGGAGAACATACTCAAAACCATGAAGGAGACGGGGCTGATTTACGACGAAGGTCCCGACGTCGGCGGGGAGTTCGGACCTTACGTGCAGAGCGAGCGCAAAAACGATTACATGAAGTACGCCTTGCAGCTTGTGGAGCAGGGGGACGCATATTTTTGTTTTTGCACCAAGGAGAGGTTGGAGTCGCTGCCCGACGTGAACGGCGCGCGCCGTTACGACAGACACTGCCTGAAACTGAGCAAGGAGGAGGTTGCCGCAAAAATCGCGGCGGGGGAGCCTTACGTCATCAGGCAGAAAATGCCCGACGAGGGCGTGAGCAGCTATGTGGACGCCGTTTTCGGAGAAATCTCCGTCGAAAACAGGGAGCTTGAGGACAACATACTCATCAAATCCGACGGAATGCCGACCTACAACTTCGCAAACGTAGTCGACGACCACCTGATGAACATAAACTGCGTTATGCGCGGTATGGAATATTTGTCAAGCACTCCCAAATACAATCTGCTTTACGACGCTTTCGGTTGGGAAAGACCGCTGTACGTGCATATGCCGCCCATTATGCGGGACGCGCGGCACAAGCTGAGCAAGCGCGACGGAAGCGCAAGCTACGAGGATTTGCTCAAAAAAGGTTATTTAAAGCCCGCAATCATCAATTATATCGCGCTTTTGGGTTGGTCTCCCAAAAACGACCGCGAAAAGCTGTCTTTCGAGGAGCTGAAAGAGCTTTTTTCAATCGAGGGCATAAACAAGTCTCCCGCCATATTCGACGAGCAGAAGTTAAAGTGGCTCAACGGTCTTTATATAAAGGAGCTTACTCCCGACGAGTTTCTCGCGGCGGCGACGCCCTATCTCGACGAGAGCAAGGTTGCGGGCAAATACGATTACAAAAAGCTGTGCGCGCTGATTCAGGGCAGGGTGGACGCATTGACGGAAATTCCCGACAAGGTAAATTTCCTCGAGGAGTTCGGAGAGTTTGACAATTCGCTGTACGTCAACGCCAAGCAGAAGTCCGACGCGGAAATCGCCAAACAAAATCTGCCTGCCGTTGTTTCCCTGTTGGAGGGCATACCCGACGACAGGTGGGAAAACGCCGAGCTTTACTCCGCGCTCAAACTGCTTGCTGAAAAAACGGGAGTCAAAAACAGTCAGCTGCTGTGGCCCATGCGCGTGGCGTTGAGCGGCAGGGAAAGCACTCCCGGCGGCGCGACCGAGCTGGCAGAGCTGCTCGGCAAGAAAGAAACTCTCAGACGGCTTGCTTTTTCCCTTTCCAAGCTGTGACGTTCCAAAACAAAAAAAGTCCGCGCCCCTTTTTCGGGGCGCGGTTTTTTGTTTCAAAGGAATATACACATAAAAACGCATTTGCGAAAAAATTAACTCAATTGCGTTAAAAAATCGCAACGGGGCAGTCTGTTCCTCCTGCCGCGGAAAAAAGACTCAGCGAATGGATTTGAGCAAAACCAAAAGCGCCGCTTTCTGTTCCTTGTTCAGGTCTACGACGTACCTTATGATTTCCGCGTCGATGCTTAAACTTTCCTCCTTTTTTTCTTCGGCGTCGTCGGCGAAAAACTCCGCCAGAGAAATGCCGAAAGCATTGCAAATGGCGCGCAGGGTTGAAAGTTTAGGCTCCGCTTTCCGCGCATAAAGATTGTTCAGGGTGGATTGCGTCAGCAAAGCCTCCATAGCCAGGTTGTTGATCGACCAGCCCCTCTCCTTGCGCAGCTTTTCTATTTTTTCTAAAACTTCCATATACGTGCTTACAACCTTCTCTCATTTTATAATAAAATTAAGATAAAATTTAACTCAAAATAGTTGACAGTCAAACTCAAATGAGTTAAAGTAAATACGTCAAAGGCTGATTACTGCCGTTTTGCGGTGTTGCGGAACGCTCCTTGTGTCGTAGTCTAAAAAAATCCGTCTCCGCAAAGCCAAGCAATCCGCTTTGCAGTTTTATTTGCAAAAAAATTATTGACAAAAGGAGAAAATAAAATGTATCGAAAAAGCAAATCCATGTTTGGTAAACTGCTCCTGCTGTTGCTGACGCTTTGCTGTGCGATAGTTTTGCTCTTCGGACTTGCGGCTTGTTCCGAAACGAAGGGTATTGCTTCCGCAGTCATCAACGACAACGGCGAGCTTGTCATCACCTATACCGACGGGACGAGCGACAACCTCGGCGTTGTTGTCGGTAAAGACGG
>OHGW01000041.1_pt1 | contig 63506 bp, 40 predicted proteins | sample 1567821 | NCBI WGS metagenome assembly OHGW01 (sample SAMEA3879572, study PRJEB24766) | human gut metagenome | biome: human-associated habitat; feature: feces | place: USA | collected 1985/1987 | reverse complement strand
TAATATATATATCACTCCTGGCATCAGCCAGTCTATTCGCCTCTTGCGAAGACTTACTGGATGCACCAAGCAAGTCATCCATGGATGAAACCATCATCTTCAATACTGAAGCCTTGGCCGATGCAGCTGTCATGGGCATTCACCAGTCATTTGGCGAAACGAATTCTTACCGAGGACGCTACCTCGCTTATTTCGGTGTAAATACAGATTGCGAGATATTCAATAATTCCGGAATGAACAATGTAGAAACAGATAAAGAAGGTTCTTTGGTAACCTATTCTGCCAAGCCGGACAATACGTATATGAATACAGACAACAATGCATGGGCAAAATTGTACGAAGCCATCGAACGTGCCAACAAAGGCATTAAAGCTATGCGTGAAAATAGTGATTTGACCAATACCAATATGGCTCAACTGTATGGTGAATTGTTAACCTTACGTGCTTTTATTTACTTCGATTTGATAAAAGCCTGGGGAGATGTACCCGCACGTTTCGAACCTATCACTTCCGAAACGATTTACGTTGAGAAGTCCGACCGTATGGTTGTTATCAATCAAATCCTTGCCGATTTACTGGAAGCCGAAAGCTATTTGGGATGGCCGAATGAAAACAAATATACCCAATCCACAGAGCGTGTCAGCAAAACATTTGCCAAAGGACTGCGTGCACGTATCGCCTTGTTTGCAGCCGGATATTCGCAACATCCTGACGGCATCCGCTACAACTTGGAAGATGCCGCGCAAAGGCAAGCCATGTATCAGATTGCCAAAGACGAATGTGTAAGTATCATCACTCAGGGATATAACAAACTGGGAACTTTTGAAGAGAATTTCCGTCAATTGTGCCAGGAAACGGGTACTGCCGGTTTGGAATCAATCTGGGAAATACCGTTCTCTGATGGTCGCGGACGTGTAATCTACACTTGGGGTGTAAAGCACGAGAATGCTAACCAGTGGACAGCACTGAATAAAGGTGGCTACAATGGCCCTACCCCAAACTTGTTCTATGATTACGATGTGGACGATGTACGCCGTGATATCACCTGCATACCTTATAAATGGACGGGTACAGGCACAGCCATCAAAGAGCCCAACAAATGTTTTGGCGGATGGAGCTTTGGTAAACTCCGTTTCGAATGGTTGAACCGCATCGTTACTTCTACAAATGATGACGGAATGAACTGGCAGGTTATGCGTTATGCCGACATCTACCTGATGGCTGCCGAAGCTATCAACGAGCTGGATAATCCGACCAGTGCAGCTCCTTATCTGAAACCGATTCTGGATCGCTCTTATCCTGCCGCCAAAGCAACAGCTATCCTGACAGCAGCCAGTGCTAGTAAGACAGCTTTCTTCAACGAAATCGTGGATCAGCGTAAATTTGAATTCGCAGGAGAAGCTCTCCGCAAAGTCGACTTAATCCGTTGGAATATGTTAGGTTCAAAACTGAAAGAAACTAAAGAGAAAATGACCCGACTGACCAACCGTGAAGGAGAATACGCTGACCTTCCCGCCAAGATTTATTATAATGAAGGACTGGATGCCGCCAGCAACGATGCCGATACTTACGTCATCTATGGCTTGAACCACGGAGAAACTGATGAAGAAGGCAAAGCAATGGTAGATGCAGGAAAGTTCTCCACCAGTAAATCATGGATTTACTCATCGGAGGAGTCAAGCATTGCTACAACAACAAAGTTCATCTCCCAGCTTTACGTCAACGCCCCCGATACGAAACAGTTCTGGCCTATCTGGCAAGTGTTCCTCGATGCAAGTAACGGCACATTGACCAATGATTATAATTATTAATCTTATCACTCTGAACAAATATGAAAAATAAATTCAAAAATATAACCCTGATATGTGGAGTCGGCTTAATGGCATTTGCTGCAAGCTGCTCTGATCTTGACGACGAAATCAAAAGCTCAAGCTACGACCGCCTGTTCTCTCCGACTGCCGTGGAGGCCCGGGTACAAAACAAAACAAATGTACGCCTCGGTTGGACCAAAGTATTGGGTGCCGATTCTTATGCCATTGAACTCTTCGCCAATGACAGTCTGCTGTTTGAAGGCTCTCCTGTAGCCACTTACAATGAAGTTACCGACAACCCATACACCATTACAGGATTGGACGGCGAAACTAAATATTCGGCCCGTATCAAGGCCGTTGGAGAAAATATATCCGAATCTAAATGGACAGGAGTTTTCTTCAAAACCGATGCAGAACAAATTCTTCAAAGTGTACCGGAAGAAGATTTAACGGCTTTCTCCGTAACACTACGCTGGCCAGCCGGTGCCACCGCTACTGAAATCATTCTAAATCCGGGTAACATCAGGCATACAGTTACAGCAGCCGAAATAACTGCCGGTGCCGCTACCATCGAAGATTTATTATCCGAAACGGCATATACTGCCAAATTGATGAATGGAGAAAAGACCAGAGGAAGTGTAAACTTCACCACATTGATTGATTTGGGAGGTGCAACTGCTATAAAAGAAGGCGATGACCTGCAAGCCATTCTGAATGAAGCTGAAGAAGGAGCTGCCTTTGTTATCATGTCCGGTGAATTCACTCTCGGTGAATATGCTTTAACGAAATCTGTATCCCTTACAGGTTATTCTTCCAATGCCAAGCCAACTATACACGGACGTTTCACGGTAGGAGATGCAACGGTTGCCAATTTAGTCCTGAACAATCTGATTCTGTCCGGCGCAACGGAGAAGATGCAAAACAACCTGATTGAGACCACCAATGCAGCTGCCAATCTTCAAAATGTGGAACTCACCGGTTGTGAAATTCGCGACTTTGCCAATGCACTGGTATACAACAATGCCGGAAGTACATGGGGAACCCTCAAAATAGACAACTGTATTATTGACCGGATTCTGGGTAGTGGAGGCGATGGCATCGACTTCCGCGGTGGTAGCTTAAGTTCGATAACCGTAACCAATACAACATTCAGTAATGGTTTCCGCGCATTCCTCCGTTGCCAGACTACTGCTGCCGTTTCATTCACGAATTGTACATTCTATAGAGTCGCCATCGTGGATAACTCAAACAACTCCGGCCTTTTCCGTACCACACAAAATGGTTGTTCTCTTGTTGTGAAGAAGTGCTTGTTCTATGGTACGGGCGTCGAAAGCAATCAGACAGGAAACATCGGTGTATGGGCCAGAACCGATATCAAGGGTTCCGAAGAGTATGCAGACAATTATTATTATAATTGCTTCAACCTTTGGGGAGCTAAATACGCCGATAATCATTCCAACGTTGCAACTGAGGCAAACCCAGGCTTTAAAGACCCTGAAAATGGTGATTACACTCTGAGCAACGAAGATTTGATTTTCCATCAAATCGGTGACCCGCGCTGGTACTAATGTAGCAAACATATAGTCCTCTTAATAAATTAAGGAGTCTGCTTCACTCAAAGGATGCAGACTCCTTTTTCAGGTAATTATCCAAACAATGGGCACATATCTAAATGCTATCATATATTCATCATTTACATTCATAATAACAGCATATCCTTTATTTCAATGACATACATCGTTTCGTAGATTCTCACTATAGCACATTCTCCGCATAAATAAAGAATAAGTTTACTCACATATTTCCCATCTCACGACTTTCTGCCTGGAAACAGCGTCTTCTCAGCCAACAAAAAATACAATTTGTCAAAATGACCATCGTATATGGCTTACAAATTTCCCCCTAAATAATCAATTATTCCTCTTCTTTATAACTGTAAACGTCTAATTTTGCATACACATAAATCAAAGGAATCAATATCATAAAAACAACAGCATGAAGAAAATACTATTTTGTATCTGGTTCACCTGTATCTTATGTCAGGCATATTCACAATCCTGTTCTTTCCCCTGGGAGAATGGTCCACTGCAAGTTTCAGAGAATTCCCGTTACCTCCAGCACACTAACGGAACTCCCTTCTTCTGGCTCGGAGATACCGGTTGGCTGCTTCCCGAAAGGCTGAACCGGGATGAAGCGGAATACTATCTTGAACAATGCAAACAAGCAGGTTTCAACGTAGTACAGGTACAAACCATCAACGGGGTACCTGCCATGAACTTCTACGGTCAATCGTCTATGCCGGATGGATTTGATTTCTCCAATATCAACCGACCGGGCATATATGGTTATTGGGATCACATGGACTTTATTATCGATGCCGCCGCCCGCAGAGGGATTTATATCGGTATGGTCTGCATCTGGGGCGGACTGGTAAAAAGTGGAAAGATGAATGTGGAAGAAGCCAAGGCTTATGGTACTTTCCTCGCCAACCGTTACAAAGATCGCCCCAACATCATCTGGATGATTGGCGGAGATATTTATGGGAACATCAAAACTGAAGTCTGGAACATGCTTGCCAACACCATTAAATCCATTGATAAGAGCCATCTCATGACTTTCCATCCTTTCGGAAGGACACTCTCGGCAGAATGGTTCAACGATGCCCCCTGGCTGGATTTCAATATGTTCCAAAGTGGACACCGCCGCTACGGGCAAAGCAAAGATGACAAAAAGACACTGTTGCCACAAGGCACAGAAGAAGACAACTGGCGATATGCGGAACATAGTCTTGCTCAAAGACCGCTACGTCCGGTTATTGATGGAGAGCCGTCTTATGAAGCCATTCCACAAGGACTTCACGACCCTAAGGAAGGTTTCTGGAAAGACAACGATGTACGCAGATATGCTTACTGGTCGGTTTTTGCCGGTTCATTCGGCCACACATACGGTCATAGCTCCATCATGCAATTCTTAAAGCCGGGAGTTAATCCGGCCTATGGTGCCACCAAATTATGGTATGAAGCCCTGAAAGATCCCGGATTCAACCAGATGCAATATTTGAAAAAGCTGATACTTGCCTTTCCCTTCTTTGAAAGAGTAGCCGACCAGAGTTGCATAGCCGGCGATAACGGCACAAAGTATGAACGTCTCATTGCAACACGTGGCAACGACTATATGTTAGTGTACAACTATACCGGACGCCCCATGCAAATAGACCTCAGCAAGATTCATGGAAAGACTAAAAAGGCTTGGTGGTATTCACCACGCAATGCAGAGCTATCTTATATCGGTGAGTTTAGTTCAAAAGTAGAAACGTTCCAGCCTGAAGGCGGTCATTTAAACGGCAATGACTGGGTACTCATCCTAACAGACGGAACCCGGAAGTATGTAGAAGCACTGCAATAGTATAGTTTTAATAAAAACAAGAGGATGTCCCTGGAGACATCCTCTTAACCCTAACCAGTCATAATTTCTTGAATTCAAGTAATTATCTTCTTATACCTTTACGATACCGGACAAAAATATATAGAAAATACAAAATGTAACTCCATAAATCAGTATTTTCTGTATTATTTAGTAATCAACTGTTTATCAACCTTATACAAGACTACAAAGATGTCCATTTTGATGAATTCATGTATTTTTTGACGAATTGATCTTATTCATTCCCTTATCCCGATACTCAGTCGGGGTCATTCCCATCTTCTGTTTGAAGCATTTGCTGAAATAACGGGGATCATTAATACCCACCATATAAGAGATCTGAGTCATGGAATATTCTCCGGTTTCAATGAATTGCACAGCACGCTTGATACGCATTTCCTTAATAAACTCAATAGGTGCCAAACCCGTCAGTGTCTTCAGTTTCTTAAAGAAGACTGAACGGCTGACTGCCAGTTCCTGCACCAAATCGTCCACTACCAATTCTCCATTATCCATATTCCTCTCCATCAGTTCCACCAGTTTGTCCATAAACTTACGGTCGTTCGGAGACATTTCCGGTCCTTGCTCTTCTACAGTTTCTTCCGTTGAGTCAGCCGTTACATTTCCCGTCATCAGGTTATCCCGATAGATGCCCTGTAACTTCCGACGCTGTGTGAGCAGATTCTTTACGCGTGCTTTCAGATAAGTGGCACTGAACGGCTTCGTGATGTAATCGTCCGCTCCATACTCCAACCCCTCCAATTTGCTTTCAATGGAAGTCTTGGCCGTCAACAATACAATGGGAATATGACTGGTGGTCATATCGGCACGCAGTTCACGCGTCATGGTAATGCCATCCTTTCCGGACATCATGACATCACTAATGATGATATCCGGGAGGAATTTCAAAGCTTTACCCCAACCTTGCATACCATCCACTGCTTCCACGATTCTGTATTCGGAAGCAAAGATGCTGCGCAGGAACAGACGGAGTTCCGAATTATCTTCCACAAGTAACATGGTTCCTTTGGCGTCCATACTCTCTTCCGACTCTTCCCCGATATTATCTCCTTCAGAAGCATCCGGTATTTCACTAACAATATCGGTCACCTGTTCTGCGACTCCCATACCCACCGTGGCATCATCTTGCAAGAATTCCACAGTTTCATCATAGTGTTCTTTACCTTTCAGGAAGTCCACTTTAAAGCAGCTTCCCTCTCCTAATTTACTATCAACGGTAATGGTTGCCTTATGCATTTCTACCAATTCCTTCACCAATGACAAACCGATACCGGTGCTGGACTGATTGAACAGATTGCGGTCTACCAGATTCTCAAAACGGACAAACAACGACTTTTTCTTATTATCTGCAATACCTATTCCCTGATCTTCCACACTTACGGAAACAGATTTTTCATCTTCACGCACAAGCACCGTGATCATCTTTCCATTCGGAGTGTATTTAAAAGCATTGGAAAGCAGATTGAATACAATCTTCTCAAATTTATCCGCATCTACCCAAAGATACAGTTCTTCCTTCTCCGTTTCAAACAGGAAGTCTATCTGATGTTCTTCGGCAACGGACTCGAAGTTCGCCATGATCTTGCGAGTAAAAGCCACCACATCCATACGTTGAACCTGCATCTTCATTTTCCGGTTCTGTATCTTCCGGAAGTCTAGTATCTGGTTGATAAGCCTCAACATGCGGTTCGTATTCCGTTCTACCACCTGTAACTGTTCACGGGCATCATCCGGAAGTTTGGTATTCCCCAGTATATATTCCACAGGCCCTGAAATCAAAGTCAGCGGAGTGCGCAGTTCATGAGAGATATCAGTAAAGAAACGCAGTTTCATATCCGTCATTTGTTGCTCGACGGACACCTCATGCTTCAAGCGATAAATAGTGAACAAGATATACACCGCCGCTACAATAATCATGATGAAGACAAGCACATACAGGAAATAAGCAAACGGAGTTTCCCAGAAGGAAGGTAGTATCTCAATGTCCAATGTACGTGTGTTTTCAGTCCATATACCGTCACTGTTGGTAGAACGGACTTTAAAGACATAATGTCCTTTTGGCAAGTTGGTATAAGTAGCCACACGCTGTTTACCTACATAGTTCCAGGCCTTTTCAAAACCTTCCAGGATATAAGCATACTGTATTTCGGAAGGTGCGGAATAGTCGAGTGCAGCAAACTGTATGGTGAAAATATTCTCCCGATGCGAGAGAACCAGCTTTCTGGTATCATCCAATCCCTGTTTCAGTACTGAACCCTGTCCCGGCACCACATCCACATTCGCCACCAGCAACTTGGAGAAAACCATCGGCGGCACATAATTACTCTTCCCGATGGAATCGGGATTGAAATAGAAAATACCTGTACTTGCCCCGAAAAGTATATTACCGGAAGCAGTATATTCCGAAGCCGCTTCACTGAAACGTACCCGGAAAAATATCTCCTTATCGGCATAATTCTCAAATTTCTCCTCGGAAGGAATAAACTTACTGATACCGTTTTCCGAACTGAGCCATAAATTACCGGCTTTATCCTCCTGTATGGAAAGCAACACATCCGAAGGCAGACCGTCCTGTACCGTATAAGACTTGAAACTGGCATTACCGTTCTCATCCAGCGATACCAACTTATTCAGTCCGCCGCCAAATGTTGCAATAAAAAGTTCCTTATCCCGGGTAGATACAATCCAATGCACATCATTATTGCTTAGGCTATGCTCATCGTCCGGAACACGCAGAAAATGACGGAACTTCACATCTTCGGGATTCTTGAAGTCTGCATCCATCATCAAAGCGCCCACGGTAGTTCCTATCCAGATATGCCCCTGATCATCACCTGTTATAAAACGGGCTTTGTAGCAATAATCAATAGGATATCCTTTCAGGTTATTACGATGGTTCACGAAAATCTCCTTACCACCCTGATTGTGCGCCATATAATTGATGCCGCCTGCAAATGTAGCAATCCAGATGCGTCCATGCTTATCTTCGTATACACAATAAACGTTATCGTCACTCAAACTATAAATATCACCTTCCTGATGCTGATAGCGGGTCAGCTTATAGTGATAGCTATCTCTCTGTTTTTCTGCTTTCACCAGGCCATCCCCTTTGGTTGCAATCCAGAAATTCTGTTTACTGTCCTGCAAGATGAAATAAACATTACCACGCAACGGAGTACCACTGTGCGACACAGTACCGTTTTCGGTCAGATAGCCCTTATTTACACGGTTCTTATCATATATCCGTAGTTTACCATCTTTCAAGCCTACCCATAAATTTTGGTCTGCATCTTCGCAAAGAGCTCGTACTTCGTTGCTCAATGACTCATAATCGTGTGGTACCGGCGTTACGATGCCAAACTGAGACGGACGGAAAGTAACCTTCTCCAATCCCTTAGAGTGAGTGCACATCCACAGATTCCCCTGATTGTCGGAAAAGGCAGTATGTATTTTATTGGAAAAGCGCCATTCATGCCCTGACAACTCATTATAGAACGGACGCAGACTATTACTTTCACGGTCAAAATATGAAAAACCGCCGCCATACGGATGTACCCAAAGTACACCGTTGATATCTTCATGCGCATGGAAAGCCGGACGAGAACGGTCCGTACTGGTAGGTTCCACGGCTATTACTTCACGCTTTAAGACCTGTGTATGCGGATTAAAGTGTACCACTGTACCCGGAATATGTTGCTCGAACCATACTTCCGATGCTTTATCCACATAAGTACCATGAATCGGCGCGTCAGGAAAACGGGAGGCAGGGAAGTGTTCTGTCTTCTTTGTATCACATTTATAAGTAAAGAATCCGTCTTTTGAAGTGGTCAGTATGATCTCATTTCCATCTATATGATTGATTGACACAATATGGGATGAAACCGGCAGGCTCAGCAACAAGAACTGCCCGCTCTCCTTCTGATAGCGCCATACACGCCCGTTATCCGATCCGAAATAGATTTCGGGACCATGTTCCAAACAGGAATAAAAGGCCTGTCCGCCTTTCCTCTCCCGATCTGCAGTTTCCGCAAAATAAAAGACCGGTAATTTCTCTCCGGGTGCCAACATCCCTAATCCGTTATCAGACAATATCCATTCATTACCTGCCCGGTCCTCATATACCTGAAACACACGTGAGGCAGAAAACTGTCCCGATTGAGTAGAATAATATTGGGAAGTCAGGCTATAATCCTGTGGATCAGTTGCCACCCGGATCACCCCTTCAGTCTCCGTCAGCAACCATACCGAACCACCCGGAAGGACTTTGATATTCGTTATATTGGCTGTGCCCCCTTCTTCAGCATCGCCCGGCACACGCTCAAACGTTTCCGTACGGGGATCGAAGCGATAGGCGTGATTGTCATAGGTTTGCAGCCAAAGGAAGCCATACTTGTCTTCCAGCATATGGTCTACACGATTATGGCTCAGCACGATACGATTATCAAGCCGCGCCTTATACGTTTTAAATGAATAACCATTGAACTTATTAATGCCATCCCAGGTAGCAAGCCAAATATTCCCCTTGCGGTCTTGCAGGATGCTCATTACTGTATTTTGAGAAAGTCCGTCTTCAGACGAATAATGGGTGAAAAAACAATCCGGCTGCGCTTTTACTGACAACACACCTATCAACCCAAGGATCAGATATAAGATTTTTTTCATCATAACAGGCTTATTCTATGCGGTAAAGATACGTATTTCATAGAAAGATCATGTATCTTTGCTTAGATTTTAACAACCCCTGACCATGAAACGCATTATAACCATTCTCTTGATTGTTCTCTCCGGACATCTCAGTATGATTGCTCAAACCGATACCACCGCATATGGTGTTGTCAAGAACATGCCGATCTTCTATGAGCAATTGAAACAACAGCTCACTTACCCGGCAGCGTGGGGAAACTCCCCTATCCGCAAGTTTGAAAAATGGCGTGCCCAGGCACGGGAAACCCTATTGGACTGTATGCAGATTTTGCCTCCCGCCCCTACCGATTATGCCATGACGGTAATTGCTACCGAACAGCGTAACGGATACAAGGCTCAAAAAATACTATTTAACGTATCGGAGTGGTGTCGTGTTCCTGCCTACCTGTTAGTACCGGACGGTGACGGTCCCTTTCCGGCAGTCGTCATGCTGCACGATCATGGTGCGCACTTCTCCATCGGTAAGGAAAAAATGGTACGCCCGTTCGGTGTAAGCGCTGAAATCATAGAGGACGCCGACAATTGGGCAGCAGGCTGCTATGACGGCCAATATACAGGAGACTATTTTGCCGAACACGGCTATGTGGTACTTTCCATCGATGCCTTGTTCTGGGGTGAACGTGGCAGAAAGGAAGGGGTGAACTATGACGGACAACAAGCATTAGCTTCCAACTTCCTGCAAATGGGGAGTTCATGGGGAGCGTTCATCAATATGGATGATGTGCGAAGTGCGGAGTTCGTGGCCTCACTGCCATTTGTGGATAAAAATAAAGTAGGATGCGTAGGTTTCTCCATGGGAGCCTACCGTTCCTGGATGCTCTCCGCCATCACCGACTGTATAAAAGTCTCCGCCTCCATTTGCTGGATGAACACCACCGAACACCTGATGACACTCACCAACAACCAAAACAAAGGCGGATCAGCCTATTCCATGCTGATACCGAACCTGCGCCGCTATCTGGATTATCCGCATACGGCAAGCATCGCCTGCCCGAAACCCACCCTGTTTTTCAATGGAAGCCGGGACAAGTTGTTTCCGGTAGAAGGTGTTAAAGATGCCTATGACACCATGCAGGCTGTCTGGCAGAGCCAGAAGGCTGCCGACCGCCTGGTTACCAAGATATGGGAAGAGAAACACTTCTTCAATAAGGAAATGCAGAAAGAGACTTTGGAGTTTTTCAATAAATGGCTGAAATAAAGCGTATCCAGTAATACACTAACCATGAGAAGAATCAGAATATTTCTAATCCTCTGCGTAATTGCCACCGGCTTCTGCTTCGGACAATTACCACATACCTTTACACAATATACTTCAGAAGACGGACTCTCGCAGAATACCATCATGAGCATCCTGCAAGATGACAAAGGAGTGATGTGGTTCGCTACCTGGGACGGTCTCTACAAATTTGACGGATATACATTTAACAACTATAAAGCCCATCCGGGCGACAGCATCGGATTGAGCAATAACCGTCTGGACAATATTAAAGAAGACAGATACGGATATATCTGGGTACAAAGCTACAATCACCAGGTCTATCGTTTCAATCCGCGGCTTGAACGGTTCCAGGCTATCCCTTACGACAACTACCTGTCTTTGGACATGTATGTGCTTCCATGTGGAGACGTATGGATAATTACCGTACAAAATGAATTGATTCATATTTCCACTCATCCGGAAACACATGAAATGAAAGCCACAGACTTCTTCAAATCCCATCAGATTTCATACTCAGAGCCTATCAAGTCTATCTTTCAGGATAGCCGGGAGAACCAATGGATTCTTACCGAGAACGGATTATACCGCCTGAGTCGTAACGGGAATGAGGAGAAACTTTCTTCTTACTTCGTCGCTCCTCCGGAAAAGGACAAACAACCTTTTTACGATGCACTGGAAAACAATCATACCATCTACTTCACTTCCAAACAAGGATGCGTATACGAATATAATCCGGACACCGGCCAATTTGTAAGGCAAGAGTTCCCCACCAGCTCGTCTATCAAAACAATCCGCCAACTCAAAAAGGACAAGCTATTCATCGGCACAGCCAGCGACGGGTTCTTTGTATATGAACAAAGTTCCGGAAACCATCGTCACTATAATACCCGGAATTATCCTTCATTAAAGGACAATCAGATCAAAGCAGCCTATATCGATACCAACGGTGAAGCATGGATACGCCTCAGCACCAAAGGAGTGACGCACTTCAATCCTGAAAACGAGCAGTTCGATCACTTCATTCTGCAAGACAAGTACGGCAAAGACATCGTCGATTCCCGACCGGAAATGTATATATACGAGGATGTCAACGGCTCTTTATGGGTACATCCTTCGGGAGGAGGACTTGCCTGGTACGACCGTAAGAACAACCGGATACGTCCGTTTTACAATCCGGCCCTGCAATCGGGCTGGAGCGCTGACAATAAGGTGACCAATGTCTTTACCGATAAACAGGGTAATTTATGGCTCGGTTCATACGGAAACGGCCTGGAGAAGATCTCTTTCAATACCAATCATTTCCATTTGCTTACCGCTGCCCCGGATGACACGGAATTCCCGGGAAGCAACGTCCGCGCCGTTTACCAGGACCGTAACGGATATATATGGACGGGCAATAAAGACAAAATAATACGTGTCTACGACAGCCAATGGCACTATGTGGGCAACCTTACATCCGCAGGGACTATTTCCCCTTACAGCACGGACCGGTTAGGAATAGGCTATTCCATCATACAAGATCACGAAGGCACCATCTGGATAGGTACCAAAGGCAACGGACTATTCGCCGCCAAGCCTCAGGGGAAGCCCCTGACTTATCATCTCGTTCAGTACAGTGCCGACGCAAACGATGTATACAGTCTGAGCGGTAACGAGATATACAGTCTGCATGAAGACCGGCAGCAACGGATATGGATTGCCACATTCGAAGGAGGAATCAACTACCTGGAACGGGGAACAGACAAAGAAGCAGTCCGTTTCATCAACTACCGGAACCGGCTAAAGAACTATCCTATCAGCCAATGTTACCGTACACGTTTCATCACCTCCGACACTAAAGGGAATATATGGATAGGTAGCGCCACAGGATTACTGATGTGCAAGGGCAATTTCAAAGAACCGGAAGAGATAGAGTTCCAACGTTATTGCCGTATTTCGGGGAACGCCAACAGCCTCAGCAACAACGACGTGCACAACATATATTTCACCCGGAAAGGCGAAATGTACGTGGCCACCTTCGGAGGCGGACTCAATAAGTTGCTCTCACTGGAGGGCACTGAAGCCCGCTTTCAGGCCTACACCATGAGAGACGGGCTTCCTTCGGATGTATTGCTATCCATCGAAGAAGACCCGCACGGCAATTTGTGGTGCGCTACAGAAAAAGAACTGTGCAAGTTTATTCCTTCCACGGATAAAATAATAAACTACCCCTCCAGAGCTTTCCCCCTACGAATCAGTTTCAATGAAGGGGCGGCTCTGCGAACAGAGTCCGATTATCTGCTGTTCAATACCGTGAAAGGTGTCCTATACTTCTTTCCGGATTCCATCCATACAAGTACATACGTTCCTCCCATCATCTTCACCCGCCTGCAACAGGCCGAGAAGACGGTGACTCCCGAAGAAGGCGGCATACTGACCACCCACATCGATGATACGAACCTCCTGACCCTGCCTCACGATAAGAATGGATTCAGCATCCAGTTTGCCGCCCTGGACATGAAGTATCCCGGCAACATCTCCTATTCCTACAAACTGGAAGGTTTCGAAAACAACTGGAACAATATCGGCAACCAGCGAACCGCCACTTACACCAACCTGCCGAAAGGACATTACACCCTGAAAGTCCGTTCTACAAATAGCGACGGCATCTGGGTGGAGAACACGCGTACACTGGACATCAACATACTTCCCTCCTTCTGGGAGACACCGTGGGCATATTCCCTGTACGTGCTATTCATCTTATTAGTTATCTTTACGGCCACCTATATCCTCTTCACCATCTTCAGGCTGAAGCATAAGGTATCCGTCGAACAGGAGATTTCAGATATAAAGCTACGTTTCTTCACAAACATATCGCACGAACTGCGTACACCGCTGACGCTGATTGCCGGTCCCGTAGAGCAAGTCCTGCAACACGGCAAGCTGAATGATGAGGAACGGGAACAGTTGGTGCTGGTAGAGCGAAACACGAACCGGATGCTAAGGCTCGTCAATCAGATTCTGGACTTCCGCAAGATACAGAACAAGAAGATGAAGATGAGGGTGCAACAGATTGACCTGATCCCTTTCATCCGCCACATTATGGAAAGCTTCAACAGCCTTGCCGATGAACACCAGATTGATTTCAGTATGGATACGGAAGTCGCCAGCCTCAAGATATGGGCGGACTCCGACAAGTTGGAAAAGATATTGTTCAACCTGTTATCGAACGCTTTCAAATATACTCCCCAAGGGAAACAGATCAAAGTGATGGTGCAGGAAGAAGAAAAAGATGTGATTCTTGCTGTGGAAGACCAGGGAATAGGAATTGCGGAGAATAAGCAAAAGTCCCTCTTCGTCCGCTTCGAGAATTTAGTGGATAAGAACCTCTTCAACCAAGCCAGCACCGGTATCGGCCTTTCATTAGTGAAAGAATTGATCGATATGCACCACGGCAGCATCAGCATCCGGAGCAAACTTGGAGAAGGGAGTTGCTTCAGCATCAGATTGCAAAAAGGAAAGGAACACTTCGACGAAACCGTTGAATTCATCCTGTCCGACTACGTGGTAAGTGATACCTCACCGGCACGCACTGGCAATCAGTTCTCTCCGCTCACCGGAAACGAAGAGGAGAACCTGAACAGTGAAAAAGAAACCATCCTGATAGTGGAAGATAACCAGGAATTACGCTTCTTCATAAGGACCATCTTTGCCCAGTACTTCAATGTGATAGAAGCGGAAAATGGTAATACCGGACTGGAAAAGAGCAAATTGTATATGCCGGACATCATCATCAGCGACGTTATGATGCCCGAAAAGGATGGTATAGAAATGGTGCGCGAACTGCGGGAAGATGACCACAAGCCATATTCCCATCGTTATGCTGACGGCCAAGTCGACCATCGAAAGCAAGATAGAAGGCATGAAGCTGGGAGCGGACGATTACATCACAAAGCCCTTCAGCGCTGCCTACCTGAAAGCACGTATTTTCAATCTGCTTGAACAGCGCAAGAAGTTACAGGCATTGTATTGCGCCAGTCTGTTGCCCGCATCCACTGAACAACCCTTGGCAGGGAAAAAGGAAACCACCACTCCGACCCTTTCGCCCAACGACCAGAAATTTATGGATAAAGTGATGGAAACCATAGAGAAGCATCTGGATAACGGTGACCTTACGGTGGAAGACATTGCCGGCGAAGTAAACATGAGCCGCTCCGTATTCTTCAAGAAACTGAAGACACTGACCGGTTTATCTCCCGTTGAGTTCCTGAGAGAAATACGCATGAAGCGGGCAGCTCAACTCATAGAGACAGAGGAGTATAACATGGCACAGATTGCCTACATGGTGGGACTGAATGACTCGCATTACTTCAGCAAGTGCTTCAAGCAGCAATATGGAATGACACCGACTGAATACAAGGAAAGCCGAAAGCAAAACAATTAAGGTTTTCTTCCGGCTTTCCTCCATTAAGTCGAGGTTATTCCATCTTCTGAAGATTTCATTACCGGCAGGCTGATTGTTAATAATTCTGCCTGCCTCTTTTTCTCTATTTCTCTTCTTTATCTCTATCTTCTGATTTTGATAACCGAATAGGATAAATTTAGCCGACCCCCGCTACAGTGCATTGTAGAGGGGGTAGCACCTCCCATTTTAGGGGGGTGTTAACTCCCCAGCTGGGGAGTGCGATGTTCCCCAGTTAGAGAGTGCGATGCTCCCCAGTTGGGGAGTGCGTTACTCCCCAGCTGGGGAGTTAACACCTATTTAACCGGGGAATTTTTATCTGTAAAGAGGTAATGTTTAAGCGTAGATATACTTAAATGTTTTTTACCACCAAAGGTATATGAATAAGGTCATCAGTGGGCTAGGTTCTTTTCCAAAAAGGAGAGAATGGCATCTTGTACCTTTATTCCGCAATCATGAGGCATATCCCACAGTTCCGTAACCAATTTGTCGCCTGCGGAACGGCTTTCCCATACTTTTCGCATTTCTGCAAAGGCGGCATTCACTCCTACCGGAGGAAAGAGCTTGTCATGTTCCCCGTTCAGGAAAAACATCGGTTTGGGACAGGCAATGGATGCGATATGCGGATAATCCAGATAACGGCGGATACCCGGCAGCATATTGGCAAAACCTCCCCTTTCTTTTCCATACTCCCATGAGAGCTGGCAGTCCGTAGTCACCATCCAGCAGACGGCAGCTCCGGCTTTCACCTTATCAGAGAGTGCCGAAAGCATCCAGGCACGGTAAGCTCCCATCGAAAAGCCCATGCAACCGATACGTTTGGAGTCGACTTCGGGCAACGTAGCCAGAAAGTCGGTGGTGTACATGTCTTCATAGTTCATGAAAGCACTCCAACTGCGTCCCAGCATCATGAAGTTGCCTGCCACAGCCATGTGTTTGTCACCGTCGACGCCTTCTTTCCGTCCGCGTTCTCCCCAGAATATAGCATCAATAGAAATAACTACATATCCATGTGCAGCCAGATAATCGCCTACATATTGCCCACCGTAGCATTGTTTAGCCCAGGCATCAGCATCAGCCAGGACTTCGGGAGATACTCCGAAGGGACGGATCATTTTCTCCTTACCAATCGTATAATGACCTCCATGGTCATGCAAAAGTACTACCGCCGGGAAGGGACCTTCACCATCGGGCACCAGCATATAGGCGTTCACACGGGAATAGCCGGTCAGATTGAAACGTAACTTCCGGGCTTTATACCCATTCCGCTGCTCTTCGGCTACGATCTCAGTCTGGTAGTCGGTAGTGCGAGGCGGAGGGGCAAGCATGGCATCCAGCACGGCATTGCGTGCTTGTTTGCGCCACTTCTTAAAATTCTTAACCGGACTATTTCCCCAAGCCATGGGGTAAGTCAACTCTGCTTTCAGCTGATCCAGGAAAACAGGCATCTCTCTTTCCAGTTCGTAACCGGATAAATGCTGAGATAGGGCGGCTACCGAAGTAGCCAACCCTAACATCATGCAAAGAATACATCTTCTTACCATATTACTTTCAATTAATTGAAAGAGTTACAAGCTACCAGCTACAAGCTACGAGTACCTTTCGGAACACTGCGCAGCCACTTGTAGCTCGTAGCTTGTAGCCCGTAGCTACTACTACTGCTGCTTAAAACCATAACCATTCGTAATTCCCGAATTCAGCAATACCTGATAGATATTCGGCAATAAATGGATGGGCGGATTCTTTGCCGCATAATCGGCATCCGTATAACCGGCGAAGAGTTTCTTCGCATAAGAATCCTCATATTTCAACATATCGATAGCCCAGGGAGTCTGTACATATCCATCAGCTTCCAAAGCCAACGCTTCGGCAGAACCCGGTTCGATATACTTAAACAAACCTTTGATTGCAACGTTGGTCATCGTCACGCCTGCATAAGCTGGAACCAGACTTCCCCAATCATCATGCTGTCCGCGCCATCCCGGAAACAATACCGGATCATCTTGCTTGTCAGCCGGAGTTTGTGATGTCAGTCTATATCCATACTTGGATTTAGCATCGACCATCTTCGTCCAGATATAGGCAGGTATCTGATTGCCATTCTTAAACGTGTAGTAACCATCCTGACGTATGCCCTCAATGATAGCCGACATTACCTTTCTGTTTTCAACGGCAACCTCCGGAAGAATACCGGTACGGATGATGTCAAAACGGCGCACACCTTTGCCACTGAATTCCAGGGCACGTTCTTTAAGCACTGCATTGTACACAGAGCCACAATCTGAGATATATTTCTCAAAGTTCGGGTCGTTGTTGCCGGGGAACGCCCGGTTATGAACGATGGCAAGGTACGTCTTGGCGCTGCCTTCATCGCCCAATGCCGCACATACTTCAGCCAACATCAGGTAAGCATCGGAGATACGCATATAGGAGAAGTTAATACCGGAATTACCATAGGTTTTCGTATCAGGCGCAGTCATCCGGTTCCAGTCCCACTTATTAGTGCCCGGGCCGCATCCTTTACCCCACGCACTGCGGTCGAATGACTGCATCAGCTCCTGACCACCGCCTGTACTGCCCGTAACGGCAACAGAAGCGTCACGACGCAGGTCGTTATTGTCGAACCAACCGTAGTAGAAATGTGCCTGAATACGATCCTGTCCGCATGCCACGCAAGGCGCCTGTCCGTCACCACCCGATGAGGGGCGACCGATATAAGCCGGACGGGAAGATCCGCCATTGTATTCGTGAGGGAGTTCGTAGATAGATTCATCAGCCAATGTTATATTATCGGCAGCATGCATTTGCTGGAACATATACTGGTAAGGATTATTATACTCCTGTCCGTTCTTACCTGTGGAACGGGGATCCGTTGTGCGCAATACCACCGAACCGGGATTCATATAGATCGCCTGAAGATATTCTTTGGCTATGGCATACAAATCTTTCCAATCGCTGCGGCGACCATAAATGGCACCGTTCTTTTCCACACTCCAATCATCGAAAGTAAGCACCTTTCCGTCACCATCCACATAGAAGTCTGTACCCAGGTCGGTACGGCGGGTTGCATAACCACCGTTATACATACAAAGACGTCCTATTAGTCCCTGAACATACGTACGATTCATGACATCCGCCCGCGTACTACCTTCACCCGGACGATACATATGAGGCTCTACCTCCCTGAGTTTCCGGATATGATAGTCATAAATGGCATAACGTGAAGTCAGTCCTTTTGCCTGTTCACCGGCATTCAGTGCATGGGGCACATCGCCATACCAGCGGCATAGCTCCCAGTAACACGTAGCACGCAGAGCCACAGCCTGCCCGTAGATATCCGAAAGGTTATTAGGTTCTCCGGTCATGATCGACTGGAAGTTATCAAGCGCCTCAAAACTGGATATCAGGGAATTGGCCACGGATATCGTTTCGTAAAGCTTGGTAAACACTTCCGTTCCTTCACCGGAGTTAATGTTATAGTTGCCCGTACCACCCGGATAATACCATTTTTCACAGATTCCGGCACTACCTTCATCGTAGATGTCCTGAGAGTCTTCAATGTCCGACCCCCAAACCGGATGCCAGAAGAATCCGACATTATGCACACTCCGGTTTGCACGGAGGGTTTCATAACCATAATACAATGCACCACGTGCAGACTCTTCATTTGAGAAGACAAAATCGCGGTCTACTACACTCGGGGAGGAAGTGTCGAGGAAGTCCTGGCAGCCGGTCATTGCACATGCGAAAGCTGCTGCGAGAGTTATATTCAATATCTTTTTCATATCTGTTTCTCTGTTATTTTACAATTACTATTTAGAAAGTTATGTTAGCACCGAAAGTGAATGTACGTGCACGCGGATAAGTTCCGAAGTCCATGTTGAGCGTCGGGAAAATTCTCAGGTCACTGTAGAATCCGCTTTGTCCTGTAGGATTGGCATTCACTTCAGGATCTATGCCCGAATAACCGGTAATGGTGAAGAGATTGGTTGCGGTGAGGTACAGGCGTATCTTATCCACATGCACTTTAGCCAACCAGTTCTTGGGCAAGGTATATCCAAGCGTCAGCGTCTGCAAACGGAGGTATGAACCATTCTCCAACCATTCCGATGAAGTAATGCCACTCTGGTGGTAAGGTAAATGATATTTGGTATTCGCATTCAAAGCTCTCAACTCATCGGGATTGGTAACGGCATACAAGTCACCCGCAGCATTCACATTGTAAACCTTGAAAGCATCGGCCACCCAGGATGCACGTTGCGCACCGATTCCGTCAAATTCCTGACCGGATGCATTGATCATAGCAGCCACGTTATATACCTTACCGCCTGCCGTCCAGTTGAAGTTAGTAGAAAGATCGAAGTTCTTATAGTTAAAATTCAGTTGGAAGCTTCCCGTATGGCGAGGCATCACTTCGCCCAGGCAAGTAGCATCATCCAGGTCTACCGTACCGCTTTCATCCACATCACGGAATTTGGCAGCTCCGGGGAATGCAGTCTGTCCGGCAGGCAGATCGTAAGGGTGCATGTATGTAGCGGTCAAGGCTTTCGTAATATCGGGCACACCTTCTTTCAGAACGTACTGGCCGTTGGTGTAATTGAAATCATCCACGGTATAATATCCTTCGCTGATAAAGCCACGTACCAGACCGATCGCTTTCCCTTCCACAAACATATAGTCGTTGGTAGGAACCAGAGAGGAAGAACCCCAGTATGAAGAGTAGAGATACTGGTCGGCATTAGGCAGTTCGTCCAGTTTATTGCGATTGTAGTTATAGATGGCGCCTACGTTGAAACGGAAATCACCTTTGTTTATCACATCTACATTCACCGAAAGCTCAATACCACGATTGGATGTTTTACCGAAGTTCTGGAACTGGTAAGAGTATCCGGTAGTGTTATCCACAGGTACGGCCATCAACAAATCTTTCGTAGTATTCCAGTATACTTCCAGACTACCGTTCACACGGTTGTTCAGGAATCCGAAGTCAATGCCGAAGTTGCGTGAAATGGTAGTTTCCCATTTCAGTTTAGAGTTGGCCAGCAAACCGTCCGGACGATAGAATGAACCGAGTTCACCGTTGATAGGGGTATGATTGCTGCCTGAACCAAGGCTCGACCAGGTTTCACGCCACAGATTGGAACTAATATTGTCGCTGCCCGAAGTGCCATAGGACAAACGAAGCTTCAGGTTGGAAAGCCAATCTTTCGTACCGTTCATGAAAGGTTCTTCCGAAAGACGCCATGCGAAAGCACCTGCGGGAAAGTATCCCCAACGATTATCCGGCGCAAATTTAGAAGAGCCGTCGGCACGGAACGTACCGGTGAACAGATAACGGTCCATGAAAGTATAGCTCAAACGTCCGAAAAAGGACACTGTACGGGCGGGCACACTATAAGAATTGGTGGCAGAGAAAGAGGTGGTTGCCGTATGGATCAACCCCATCGTGGTGTCATAATCAAATGTAGAGGGATAACCACGGCCCGTGATTTGTGACGATTCGGAATCCGACTTCAGGACTTCATTACCCAGCAATGCCGAGAATACATTGTTCTTGCCGATATTGAAGTTATAATTTAAGGTGCTCACCGAACGCAATCCATCTCCCATGCCCCGGTTAAGGGTGGCACGCTTATCTCCGTTTGTATATCCGTTCTCATAATAAGTACTTTTCGAAGAACTACGGGTAAGTGACAGTTCACTGCGGGCCACAAGCCCTTTGATGATCTCCCACGACAAAGCAGCCGATCCTCTCAATGAACGGGAATAGGATTTATTCGTGATATCATCGATCAGTTCTACCGGATTGTGCCTGTCATCGATATTAGCCACACCGAAACTGAAGCCTGACGCAACTTCCGAATAAGAGACACCACCCAACGGATTGTCAATGGGACGATAGCGATAAGCTCCCGACACATTAGAGCCTTTACCGTTCGTTACATTCTCACGTCCATTCAGATTTGACTCCGTATAACGGAAATCAACATCCAGGTCCAGCGTCTTGGCGAGCTTCTGACGAATCTTGAAAGAAGCGTTCAGACGGTTGTAATCCGAATTGATCTTGATTCCTTCATCATTAATGTAGCCCAGTGTAAATATCACTTTCGTTTTATCCGTACCACCCGAAACATTCACACTGTGGTTATGAGACAAGGCGGTGCGCAGTACGTCATCCGTATAATCATGAGCTTTCACATTGGCATAGTCGGCATAGTGGTTACCATACTTACTTCCCAGACCGAAGTATTTCTCAACAGCATCCTGGTTAGCCGTTCCTCTGGATGCGGCATAGCTCCAGTTATGAAGAATATATTCCTGAGCCGAAAGCGTTTCAAGTGTCTTCGATACATTCTTGACCTGTACATAGCCATCGTAGCTCACCTTGATCTGACCTTCTTTGGCACTCTTAGTAGTAACAAGGATTACACCGTTTGCACCGCGTGCACCGTAAATTGCCGTAGATGACGCATCTTTCAACACATCGATAGATTCTATTTCCGAAGCTGGTATATCACCAATATTGCTTACCGGAAATCCATCGACTACGTAAAGCGGATCATTGGACTGGGTAATGGACCCTCCTCCGCGGACACGAACCGAGATCGTAGCTCCCGGACGACCGTCCTGCGACACCACGTTCACTCCCGGCAGACGTCCCTGCAAGGCCTGCGCAACGTTGGATACAGGGTTGGCGGCAACCTCATCTCCTTTTACCGAAGCTATGGCTCCCGTCAGGTCACGACGTTTCACCGTACCGTAACCGATAACAACCACTTCATCCAGCATTTCCGTATCTTCAAGCAACTGAATATTGAAAAGACTCTTACCCGCAACCGCTATATCCTGGTCTACATAACCTATATAAGAGATGTGTAATATCCCATTAGCAGCCACAGTCATAGAAAAGTTACCATCCATATCGGAAACGACACCGTTTGAAGTTCCTTTCTCCAGGATGGTAGCACCAATAATAGATTCACCGGCAGCGTCTCTGACCGAACCGGAAATCTTAATTGTCTTCTTGTCATTGGAAGCTTGCTGCACACCGGCTACTGAAGTATGATCCACTGTCGAGGGAGCAGCTTGAGAAAAAGTTCCCAAATTGAGGTAGGATAAAACCCCGAGCATTAACACGACCTTTTTCCTGTAATTCATAAGTAAATGATTTATTGATTAAACAAATTCTGAGTTCACTGCAAAGCATTTATGTCTGCCTTGCACTTGCAAAGTAGCGGATAATCTATCTCTCTCAGGTGAAAAATATGCTTGAATCGGTGGAAAAATCGCTCTATACCACTCAAAACACAGCAGACAAAGGGATAGGGGGATTTTCTCACGGTAAAGTCACAAAAAATCCCCCCGGATTTACTCTTTTCATTGAAGAGAGATCCGGGGGGATAAGAAATAAGGTGGATGTTGCTTATTTCAGATGCTTCAATATCCACTGCAATTGCCCGTATTCCGTATCATTGGAAGTCCAGTGCTCATTAATCGGGGTGATCAATGCTTCCTTCGGACAATCCAGCGTGTTATAAACGGCATAACTGGTGGTCGGCGGACAAACATCGTCATTGTATCCCCAGGTAATATAGGTAGGAACCTTTATCAGACGGGCGAAGTTCACCACATCATAATATGCCATCGTTCTCAACTTCTCCAGCGTATCCATCCCTTCGGTACGGAAAAAGTGGGGATAACCTCCGGCACGCCCTGCTTTATACCCTGCCATATCACTCAAAGCGGGGTGATTGGCTACACAAGCTGTCACACGAGGATCCAGACCGGTCGTAATCAAAGCTAAAGCTCCGCCCTGGCTGCCGCCCTGGACAATTACATTCTTGCCATCCCATTCGGGCAAGGAAGTCAGAAGGTCGATGCTGCGCACACACCCCAGATACACGCGTTTCATATAATAGTTGTCACGGTTCTCAAGTCCATTATTCAGATAGCCGTTCTCTCTGCCGTTGAAAGCGTTACTGATTTCCTTGAATTCTTCCGCGGTCATCGTCGGGTTCAGCCCGTGTATCTCGATCTCAAAACGAATACATCCCTCTTCTGCATAATATTTATGGCGCAAAGGTTCCTTGATGGTCTTGATACCCGCACCCGGAGGACAAAGCACTACCGGACAAGAGCCTTTTGTGGCATTCTTCGGATAGAACAAGTAGCCGTAAATGCTCTGTCCGCGACTGTTCAACATCAGCTTAATAAGATAGCAATCCACCTTGTCGGTACAATATTCCTTTGCCAGTTCCTTCGTGTAAGTCAACGGATATTTGGCGGCTTCCGCTTTATTCTTATCCCAGAATTCTTTAAAGTCCTTCGGCATCTGCGTATAAGGTTTAATCTTCTCCGGTGAGAAACCGACTTTTACGTGGTGCTTATAGCTCTTTCCATCCACAGTTGCCGTCATCCGGCAATCGCGAAATCCCGGTTCCTTCATGGTTCCGATGAGAATTACAGCCTTACCTTGCTTCAAGGTGACAGAGCCGGAAGTTTCGGCAGGCATCATATCTCCGCCTATCTCGTATGATACGGTTACTCCATCCTGCGGAATACCATATTTATAGAACTGAACTTCAACCGTAGCTTTTTCTCCGGTCTTATAAATCCAGTCGGCATGATTGGGTACGGTCACCCAAAGGACATCGCTCCGGTACGGATAATTCTCCGCAGATGCAAACGATAGCGGCAGTATCAGGGCGAACAGTAATACAAATAAATTCTTTATCATCATTGTGTTCTAATAGTTATAAGTTTCTTTATCAAATCCAAATATCAATCAGCGCTTTATACTTAGCAGTTTATCCCCATTTTTCACCGGATTCCACCCGTCATCTCCGGCAAGTACGGTTTCTATCTCATACCCTTTGAGGTTCTTCAACTGATGGGAATAAGGAACACGCGCTTTGGGGTTGGCACCCTCACCCGTGCTTTCATATTCTGCATAGAAAACTGTCTTTTCAGCTTCTTTATTTCCCCAGTTATTCCATCCGGCAGGAGAGATATGTTTACCCAGATTGCAACGGATAAACACAGCCTGCGCATACGGACGCCAGGGGCGTGAAAGAGCGACATCCCGTACACCATCATCCGCAGTCAGGCGACATTCATAAAATACGTAGCCATATTTCTGTCCCTGATCCGTAGAAGGTGCAGTGACATAACCACCTCTTTTACTATGGATATGGCAACGGTTGAAGACAGCCGTAGACCAGCCGAATATGAAGTCTACCGTACCTTCTACGTAGCAATCTTCATAGTACTGACGGCAATTTTTCCCATACGTATAAAGCGTATCCTGAGAGCCAAGGAAACGGCAATTCTTGAAATAAGCACGATCGGCACTTACGAAGCAGGCTACCGCCTGTCCTACCGGACCGGAAGAGTTCTCAAACGTGATATTCTCAGCATAAAAATCAGGAGCATAAATATAGCAGGAAGATGAACCGGAGGTTCCTTTTTCTTCGCCAAAGCAGTTTTTCTTCTGCGCATAATCATCATACGAAAGCACTGCCCCGTCCTGACCTATCAGAGAAATATTGATCTTACTTTCCGGTATCACAATCTTCTCCTTATACACACCTTTACGTACCAGTATCGTAGTACGGATATTCTTGCGGAAATCAGGAACAGCATCAATAGCCTCCTGCACGGTAAGGAAATCTCCGCTGCCATCCTGTGCCACTACAAAATCATAATGCCGAACATACTTAGCCAGTTCCGGCACTTCCTTGGCAATGGCATCCATGGCCAAACCAGCCACAACACGCCCACCATAAACATTCAGATGAGTGTTATCTTCACGTCCCTTCGGCAACGCGGCGACCTGATTGGCAGGTACCCACATAAATAATTTCCGGGAGTCTACCGGCCCCATGCCCTCTACAAGGTCATGCGTAATCTTATTCATATCCACAAAAGCCACACCCAATTCTTTCGCTACATTCCGTGGAGAATCCAGGTAAGCACCGTGTGTATCAATTAGCTTGCCACCTTCAGTAACAGCAGGCTGCTCCGAAGCCTCCCGCTTTGCATCCGGATTCACTCCTTTCTGTATATCATCCTGACTGATAGCCTGAGCCACTGCATTTCCGTTTGCCGTACCAAAGTTACGGCGTACAATGGAGTTAAACAAAACGGGAATACCACCTTTGGCACGGGTTTCGTTTACAAAACGTTTCAGGTTCTCGTCAAAGGTACTTCCCGGAGCCGTATACCGCTTCGGATCGGACTTCTCATCGTTATGTCCGAACTGAATAAATACATAGTCCCCTTTCTTCACCTGTGAGATCACCTTTTCCCACCGTCCCTCGTCAATAAAACTCTTGGAACTACGTCCATTCACAGCATGATTGTCTACACGGATTTCCTCGGAAAGATAGCCGGGCAACATCTGTCCCCAGCCACGTTCGGGGTTTCCACCCGTCAATGGCTTATTCGCCATAGTGGAGTCTCCAATCATGAAAATCGTAATCAAAGACTTGTCAGCCTTGAAAGCCGAGAGCAGGAAGAACAACCCCAGCAATAATGTCAACTTGTGTTTCATAATTCATCAAATATAAATAGTATTATTATTTTCCGGTGCAATATTACCCAAAAACAAAGGATCCGAAGTGTAAAAAAAGTCGCAATCGGTAGAAAAATTAATATTAATCGTATATTTGCCGGCAAAACAACTAATCTGGCAACAAAATGAAAAAGACAAGAAGTAACACTTTCATTCTTGAAAAAGAAATCGCATGGGAACCGGCAGGCGAAGGAGTAGTACGCCAAATAATGGGCTACGACGGGCAAGTGATGCTGGTTAAAGTAAAATTCGAGCAAGGTGCCATCGGTACACCACACACCCACTACCATACACAAACCACCTATGTGGCAAGCGGTAAATTTGAGTTTACCGTGAACGGTGAAAAACAAATTGTAGAAACCGGAGACGGCATCTACATTGAACCGGATGCGGAACACGGGTGCGTATGCCTGGAAGCTGGTATTCTGATAGATTGTTTCAGCCCCATGAGAGCAGATTTCCTGAAGCGCTAATACCTTGTCTGCAAGAAGTTAACTTCTTGCTAACAAAAAGTTAACTTCCTGTCGACAAGGAGTTAACTCCTTGTAAGCAGGAAGTTGGCTCTTTGTAGGCAGGAAGCTAAGTTATTAATTTTCAGGCTTCCAGTCACTACACATCCGATAGATGTAATTCAGATCATCGTATTGGGCTGCTTCTTTCTTGGTCAGCTGTTTCGCCCATTTTATCCGACCGGCTGCCGCAGCACCTTCTCCCGTACTATTGTACTCAGCATAGCGAGCTGTCTTCTCATTTTCCTCTTTTCCCCAGTTATGCCATCCTTCGGGACGGATATGCTTACCCATTTCACAATTGATAAATACGGTGGCAGCATACGGACGCCAGGGACGCCCCAGATAAACCTTGTCCACACCCGGATTGGCCGTCAGTTTGCAATTCTTAAAGACATAACCCACCGCAATGTCTTCGGGCGTAGAAGCTGCCGTCACGTATGAATTTGTTTTGCTACGGATTTCGCAGTTCTCAAACAAAGCGGTAGAAGGACCGAAAATAAAATCGGTGGTTCCTTCAATGTAGCAATCTACGAAATAAAGGCGTGTACCTGCGGCACCTGTATAAATGGTATCCTGATTTCCCAGCAAACGGCAGTTGATAAATACCAGCTTATCCCCCTCCGTATGAAGGGCAACCGCTTGCCCCAGTCTGGCAGCATTGTTTTCTATGGTCAGGTTTTTGAAGGTAATATTGTTTCCCTGCACTTTTACAGTATAGGTACGGAAAGTACCCATCTTATTAATGTTGGCATGGTCATCATACGTGATAATCGTATTCTCCACACTTTCACCGATGAAATCTACATTCTGCACCCAAGAAGGAATTATCGCTTTCTCCTTATACGTTCCATTCTTTATCAGCACTGTAACCTTGTAATCCATAAAAGCACGAATGCCTTCCATAGCTTCCGTCAACGTGCGATAGTCTCCCGAACCATCACGGGCAACCACAATCGTATCTTTATATTGGGACTGTGCCGATAACGGCATGATTCCCACCAGGAGAAGAAGTATGCCGCATAAATAATAAGTTAGCCGTTTCATTGTCTTATTTCTGATTAACGATTTCCTTTACTTGTTGCAGACGCTCCCACTCCAGACTTGCCATGATAAACGGACCTACCGCCTTGGGATCGTTGCTGCGGATTGTTTCATTAATATAATAGGTGTAATCTCCCATACGGTAGTTTTTACCACCCAGACCGGCAACCGCACATGCTCTGGTAATAGTCACCACACCGTCTTTATCTACTTCTATGAAGTTATCAAGAATACCTTGGTATCCCTTGAGAGCCACTTTCAGATACGATTTATCAATATATCCTTTACGAACAGCTTTGAACAGGGCATAAACAAACATAGTAGAACAGGAAGACTCTACATAGTTTCCTTTCTCACCACTCTTATCCAGCACCTGATACCATAATCCGGTCTTCGGATCTTGTATGCGCTTCACCTGTGCGGCAATATTATTAAGGATAACGAGCATGGAATCACGTCCTGCCTCATGTTTCGGAATAAAGTCCAGTGCATCTACAAATGCCATTGCATACCATCCCATAGCACGTCCCCAGCTATGTTGCGACTGTCCGGTAACGGGATCTGCCCAACGTTCCTTGCGACTTACATCACAGGCATGACGATAAAGCCCGTTCTTCGGATCATACGTGTGGCGTGCCACTGTTATGAACTGGTTCACAATATCTTTATAATCCTGCACACGATTATTGCGGAAAGCATATTCAGCATAGAAAGGTGCTCCCATATAAAGACCATCCAACCACATTTGGTTCGGATATACTTTCTTATGCCAGAAACCGCCGTCCTCATTACGCGGATGGGTGTCAAGCTGACTACGCAATAAATCAATAGCCTTCTTATACTTTTCATCTTTCGTCTGTTCGTAGATGCGGAACAGGAATTTACCTGAATTCAAGCGGTCGATATTATATTCATGCAGTTTATAGGTTTCGATACTTCCGTCCTTGTGTATCATGGTGTCCGCATAAGCCAGCGCATAGTCAAACATCTTCTGATCTCCATACGTATCATACACATCCAGCATGGCTTGTAATTCCAGCCCATGACAATAATCCCATTTCAATTTCGGTTGGAAATCCAACTGCCATGATTCCGGGCAACGGATCATCTCCGACTCTACCATACGTACCGACCACGGTTGCTTATCACTTACTTTCTGAGCAGACAACTGAGTGGAGCAAATCAGTGCTCCCATCACAAAAGTTTTACAAAGCAGATTGTTCATCATTCTGTTCTTGTTTTTAGGTATATAGATTATATTAAGTAATGTGACAAAGATAGCGGTTCTCACCTAAAACGTTGTGTATTTTTCGACTGAAAAGGTGCATTATTTATTTTCGCCTTCTATAAACTCAGTTTTTCGTGTACGAGAACGAGCGTTTTCGTGCACGATAACGATTTTTTTTGCCATTTATTTGCACTTGAAACAAAAATTGCAGGAAATTAGACGAAAAATGTATTGATTTACATCAAATAATGTGTATTTTTGGCCCCAGAAATAAGAATTAATAATTTTAAATCAACGTATCATGAGTTTAAATCAAAATGCAATGGGAAAGATGACCAACTACAGGTGGACCATCTGTGCCATGTTATTTTTTGCGACAACAGTAAACTACCTTGACCGCCAGGTGCTGTCATTGACGTGGAAAGACTTTATCGCTCCCGAGTTCCATTGGACCGATAACGATTACGGTACCATTACCTCTATCTTCTCTCTTATTTACGCTTTCAGTATGCTATTTGCCGGTCGCTTCATCGACTGGATGGGAACTAAAAAAGGTTATTTGTGGGCTATCGGCGTATGGTCATTTGGTGCTTGTCTTCACGCTGTTTGCGGTTATGCTACCGAATTGTGGGTAGGATTGGAAAGTTCGGATGCACTGATTGCTGTAGAAACCGGTTCTGCAATGGCACTCACCATTGCAACAGTCAGCGTTTACTTCTTTATTGCTGCCCGTTTTGTTTTGGCACTTGGTGAAGCGGGTAACTTCCCGGCAGCCATCAAAGTTACCGCTGAATATTTTCCAAAGAAGGACCGTGCATACGCAACCAGTATTTTTAATGCCGGTGCTACGGTAGGTGCACTTGCAGCACCTGTCACGATTCCACTATTAGCCAAATATTTTAAAGAAATCGGTATAGGAAACGGTTGGGAAATGGCTTTCATCGTGATCGGTGCCCTCGGTTTCATCTGGATGGGTATGTGGGTGTTCATGTATACAGAACCCGCCAAGAGCAAACATGTGAATAAGGCTGAGCTGGAATACATTGAACAAGATAAGCACGAAGAAGGTGTTGCCCCTGTAGAAGCAGGAAAAAAAGAAAAGAAAATGAGCTTCCTGCAGTCTTTCTGTTACAAACAAACCTGGGCTTTCGCATTCGGCAAGTTCATGACCGACGGTGTCTGGTGGTTCTTCCTTTTCTGGACTCCTGCATATATCAGCGACGTTTACGGCTTCTCATCAGATAGTTCTACGGCCATGCTGCTGATTTTTGTTCTTTATGCAATTACTATGTTGTCTATTTATGGTGGTAAACTACCTACCATTATTATGAACAAGACAGGCATGAACCCTTATGCAGCACGTATGCGAGCCATGTTGATTTTCGCATTCTTCCCTCTGTTGGCGCTGTTCGCACAGCCATTGGGTTCTTACTCTTATTGGTTCCCGGTTATCATTATCGGTATCGCCGGTGCAGCTCACCAGTCTTGGTCAGCTAACATCTTCTCAACCGTAAGTGATATGTTCCCTAAAACAGCTATTGCAACTGTAACAGGTATTGGTGGTATGGCTGGTGGTATTGGTTCATTCCTTATTAATAAAGGATCCGGTATGTTGTTTACCTATGCCGCCGGAACTACAATGGCAGACGGAACGGAAGTGGAAATGACAAAAGACCTGCTGAAACAAGGTGCGCAATATGTGCGTCCCGCCATGGAATTCATGGGCTTCTCCGGTAAACCGGCCGGATACTTCATCATCTTCTGCATCTGTGCAGTAGCTTACCTGATTGGTTGGATCGTAATGAAGGCATTGGTTCCGAAATACAAACCTATTACACTGTAATAATTAGAAAAAAAGAATTGAGTTCTTTATAGACGAGAGGGTGCACTTCATTCAATGAAATGCACCCTCTTTATTTATACCATCGTTCCGACCAATGACAATATTATACAAAATTCAAGCCATTTCATTGGAATATATCAACTTATTATTTACATTTGTAGCAAAATCAGCCAGCCCTGTGTAGGGATGGTGGGATTTACAAAAAGACGTTTACAAGCGTTATCTTCCAGTGTCGAATCTCGCAAGTTTGATCTCAATAGAAGATAGGGCAACGAAGAACGTCCACAAGGGTGTATTATGTCCTGACCTCATTGAGATGTAGTTCCAAAGTGAATTCATCATTGAGATCTGTGTATATATTCATCATGGCGTGGGCTGGCTGCGTTGCTTATCCTATTGGGAGGGCAATGCGAGAGCCTGATGCTGGGATAAGCAAATGTACATGGCATCCCACGTCTTTTATTTTAAAACGACAAACATTCTGCCCGGGGATTGTCACAGAGCATAAATCAACTCATGCACATCGGACAGCTCATATTTCAGAAAATGAAAGAACGTCATATCTCAGTAGTAGATTTGGCAAAAAAGATGAATTGTAGTCGAACCAATATCTATAAAATCTTTGAAAAAGAATCCATTGACACGCAATTACTCTTTAGGTTTTCCATCATATTAGACTTTGATTTCTTCAATTGCTATTCCCGGGAAATATGCCTTAAAAAGAAAATGCAATCATAAACCATAGCCACGCCACTTCTTTTGCAACAATGGCGCCAAGGAAATGTACCCGATATATTTACATGTCAACTAATCAGACACATTATTTTCTCATTTTAGTCCGATTTTTTAAGAATTTTGCAATATTCTTTTTTCGCAAAGTAAAAAGGTAAATCACTTTTTATTCTGCAACAGGTATAGAACAACGTTTTTATTAAAAATTATGAGAAACATTATCACATTGATCATGTGCCTATGTAGCACTATTGTTTTGGCGCAAGAAAATAAGATTGTTATCAAAAGTTTTGAGTACAACGAAACTGACGTAACAGCCAATTTGGGTGAAAACATTGTACTTGACAACGATGGAGAAAAATGCGCTCTGCTGAGAATAGAAACCACTCAGACTGGATTTGAATTTGATGTTGGAAGATTGGGTGTGCAGAAAGTAGCGTATAAGACAGCGGAGGTATGGGTATATGTGCCCCAAGGCGTTCGCTTTATAACGATTAGACATAAGCAACTTGGTCAAAGTGAAAAATACACCTTCCCGTTCCGGCTGGAAGCTGCATGCACTTATAACATGAATATTTTGACCGGTAAAGTAGAAGTAAAAGTAGAAGAAGCGTTTACCCACCAGTACTTAGTATTCAATGTATCGCCCAACAATGCCACAGTAGAGCTGGACGACCAACCATTAGTTGTTGAAAATGGTACAGCTCAAAAGTTTCTACCCTACGGTAAATATACCTATCGTGTGCAAGCCCCTAATTATCATACAAGTGCAGGGGTAATAGAAGTGAACGATACTGTGAAACAAGTAGTAGATGTGCGTTTAGCTCCGGCTTTTGGATGGATAGAGGTAAAAGATACATTGGGTGTATCAGGAGCACAAGTTTATATAGACGGGGATATCGTGGGACAGATTCCGGTTTTGAAACGGGAGCTGAAAAGCGGAAAACACAAGTTGCGTGTCAGCAAACCATTATATAAGGTATATGAGCAAGATTTTGAAATTCAAGATAACCTGACCACTACATTACAACCCTGTCTAACTGCCAATTTTGCCACCACAACTTTCTTAGTCAATGCTGATGCAGAAATATGGATTAACAATGAATTAAAAGGTAAACGCCTATGGACGGGTCCACTAGAATCCGGTACTTACCATGTGGAATGTAAGCAGGAGAACCACCGCAGCTCCACGTCTACTCAAAACATAAGTAGTAACATCAAACGGGACACGATAAAGTTGCAGGCTCCCATTCCTATATTAGGGCGCATGACGATTAGTTCTTCACCCAGTGGCGCTACCATTGAAGTGGATGGTAAACGGGTAGGAGAAACACCCATGCTCCTCTCGTCTACTTTAATAGGCGAACATATCGTACGCCTAAACAAAGACGGATATGGCATAGCAATACAAAACGTAACAGTAAAGGAGGGAGAAACCACCAATGTCGAAGCCAAACTTAGTACCATGCAATCCGTAACAATAGACGCCAACATAAAAGCTGTTAGCGTCTATATAGATGGAAAATATGAAGGAATTACTCCACTCACGAAACCATTACCGATAGGAAAACACCAATTAAAGCTAACTAAAATAACAGGAGGATATTACGACTACGAGGAAGAAATGGATATCACTCAAGATAAAAGTAACTATCATTATGAGCTAAAACGAAGCATGGCACAAGTAAGTATTGATGCCAATCGTTCAGGAGCATTATACATTAACGGTGAGTACAAAGGTTCAGTGCCTTATTCAATCTATCTCAACAACGGAAAGTATAACTTGAGAGTTGTAAGGAAAAGCTACAAGGGAGAGAAGGTTATTGTAGTAAATGGCCAAGATGCAAAAGCATACATTACCATGAAGAAAAATCATGTAAGACGCAATTCTTTTTATATAGAAGGAAATTACTTAGTGGGAGGATTCACCTCGTATGGCGGTACTATGGGGCTTTACATAAAGAATTTTAATTTTGAAGGCAGCTATCTGATGGGAAGCAGTTCCGAAGATTTGTATTGGCTTGAAAACAACAATAATATTTCTCGCTATGGTAGTTATTCTCCAATTGCTATCGGTGGCAAAATCGGCTACGGAATCCGATTAGGAAACAAGATACGTATAACCCCACAAGTAGGAGCAAACTGCATTTATATAACGAACAAAGAGAGTGATATTGCAGATGGAGCGAATGTAATTTCCGGGACAGGTGCATTACGCATTTCCGTAGTACTATGCACAGGTATAGCCCTTTCCGTTACACCGGAGTATTCTATGGCTATCAGCAAGTCCGAGGGCTATAAACTAATGTCCGAAGTCAACGATAATATTAAGAAATGGGGTGAAGGAATAAATATAAGATTCGGATTAGGTTTCTTCTTTTAATAGACATACAATATAATATAGGAACTATGAACATATATAGATACATTCATTCAGCGCTCGTACTTGGCATTACACTCCTTGTAGTCGCTTGTAGCGAAAAATATGATGGTGGATATGAGTCAATTCACCCTTCATTGGAACAAAAATATCTGGATATTTCTCTATCGGACAATAATTTTTTTGGAACTGCTAAGGGAGGTACACTCACCTTAAGTATATATACGAACAACAGCAATACAGCATGGAGTATCTCCGATCTACCCGAATGGATATCGGCAGATGTACAGAAAGGTACAGGAGACTACACTGTAACACTAACCGTGCATGAAAACACATCAACAGGAGAAGGAAGAAATTGCATCTTTTACGTGAATAGCGCGGAGACAGGTTGGGAATATCAGATTCCCACCACCATTGGACAAGAGGCTGCCACCCCCTATTTAATTCTTAGCAATGCCGATGAAGGTATTTTGCAAAACGGTACTTCACTCACTTATACAGGTACTGCGAACACGCTATCATTCAGCATAGAAAGCAACAGTCTCTGGTCTGTATCTGTCCGGCATTACAATTGGCTGACCGTATCACCTGAAAGTGGCAGTAACAATGGTTCCTTTACTGTACAGATGACCGAAAATACAGGTACGGGGGAACGGAATGAAACTATAATAATTAGCTATGGCTATGCCTCTTATACCCTCTATATCACCCAGATGCCGGCTAGTGTAACAGCCAGTATCGGCACTCTTTCATTCTCACCTGGCGCCGGAACCGCTAAATTGAACATATCATCAGAAATCAGATGGAGCGCAGAAACGAGTGCTTCATGGATTGACTTACAACCATCATCCGGCGAGGCCGGAACATCGGAAATGAATGTTTCCGTAACGCAAAACGCCTCTGCCGCATCCCGCTCAGGTGTTATTTATATTAAAACAGGACAAACCACCCGATATTCCATTACCGTGAAGCAAGAAGGAGAAAGCCTTGCTATTTCAACGGCATTATTATCATTCAACCGAGGAAACAGTAGTGACTTGACAATGGGAATAACTGCCAACGTAGATTGGGAAGTGTTATCCAAACCCGAATGGATTTCGCTGAGTCAGTCGGAGGGCAACGGCAATGCCGAAATAACCGTAACTGCCGGTGATAATCCGAGTAGTAACTCACGTAGCGGTTCATTGAGTTTCAGCATAAAAGGCAGGAATGAAGCCGCAGCTACAACAAACATCATCCAATCGGGAAAAACAATATCCGTTTCCGACGCATTGTTGCAGTTCTCCGACAAGAGCGGCAGTCAGTCCGTCCAGATAAAGAGCGATGGTTCGTGGAATGCCGGATGCACCGACAACTGGGTATCACTATCTCCAGCAGGTGGAAACGGAGATGGAAATCTGACGGTCGGCGTCAGCGAGAATACTTCTTATGAAGAACGTACAAGCACAATAGACATACAGCTTTATGAAATTACAAAGTCTATTTACGTACAGCAGCAAAGTAAGTACTTTGACCTGACAAGTCAGTCTATTGAATTTCCGGCAAAAGGTGGAAGCACCACCCTAAGCGTGAAAACCAACGACCAATGGACAGCCGCTACAACTGAAACGGTTTCATGGCTCACCCTGACACCAAGCAGTGACGGAGATACTCCGACACTGAAAATAATTGCTGCAGATAATACTACTGCCTCACCTCGCAATGCTACGATAGAAGTGAGTACACAAGGCGGACGGAAGATAGCTTTATCTGTCACACAAGCAGTACGGAAGTTACAGGTCAGCCAATCAAAACTGTCATTCTTTCCTAAGGGAGGAAGCAGTACGGTAACCGTAGAGGCTGACGGTACTTATGCAATAACATCCACCGGAAATTGGTTTAGTATAGAAAAAGCATCCGGTTCATTCACTGTCACCGCAAGTGAAAACACCACAAACAGTGATCGTAGCGGAAGTATTACTGTAAAACTAACAGAAATCACTGTTGGCGAGATTGCAGTGACACTGCCTGTAACCCAAATCAAGTCCGGCAGTTCGTTTAATCAAGACGGATATGAAAGCGATGTCAGTTGGGATTCAGGTGATGGTTCCCAAAAAGGGACTTTCAGTATCACAGGTTTCACTAATGATGCTGACTGGAACAGTAACCAGGAAAAGACTGACGGCGGATTCGAGAACACCGGATTTGGAAATGATACGGATTGGAACTAAAAAGACCATTCCACAAACTATCAATATTTATAAATAAAAGAAATAACAAAAGAATAGAAGTATGAAAAAGATTGCAGAACACTGTACAAGAAACATCTTTGGGATTTTCCTGATGATGTGTAGTTTATGGGCGTGCTCAGACAACAACAGTTTAACGAATGAGCCGCAGGACGAACCAACCAATGCAGGTAAACATACCTGCGTGCTATACTTCAATGGACAACCTCCGCAGTATAATGATGAAACAAATACACGAGCTACCAGCACTTGGGCAGACCAGAGCAAGATATATTTGAGTCTCGATACTGATAATGGAAAAGTGAAAGGCACAGCTACCTATACAAAAAGCAGCAATTCGTGGACATTCAACTATTACGGAACACTAAACGTAGAAAAAGAATCTCAATGTACGGCCCACTACATAGAGAATGGAACAGAAAACAATGCCGGCGTGCAACTGTCTGCCATGTCCGTTGTTTACGAAGATACAAAAGCCCAATACATTTATAGCGGAAACACCTTGTCTATAAGTGCCAACCTCAAGCCTAAGACAGGACGTATTCGCTTCAAGGGTGAAGAGAAAGATACCATTTTCGTAAAAGGAATTACCTATTACACATATTACGACTTCGGAAGTACAAGTTTCAATACAGGTAATGATGAACTCTTCCTTACTACAAGTTCGGAAGATAAAAAGAACTATTATACACCTTATATATATGGTTACTTCACGGATGAAAAGAATCCCTCCTTGCAGGTTTCAACACTCGACCAGGTGTTTAAACGCTCTTTCAGCACCAGTATCTTTAAAGCCGGAGAAAGCGGATATCTCACTCTTCCCCGCTCTTCATCCTTCACAAACTGGACGTCTATAAATCCATTCTTTAATCTTAACTATAGCTCTTCGGCCACTCAAGTGCAAAAAGATGCCATTAATAAGTTTATTGATAATATGGTGAAAGTAGAAGGGGGAGCATTCTGGATGGGAGCGCAAAATACAAATAGTGAAGGACAGAATTATGACAGCAAAGCCTATAGTGATGAGTCTCCTGTGCATCAAGTAATTCTTGCTCCTTTTTATATGGCCAAATATGAAGTAACTGGAGAGTTATACGACGCGGTAATGGCAAAAAGTAGTAGCTTTGGAGCTAATTATCCCATCTATAGTACGGCATCTATGAGTTCAACAACAACAACTTTCCCATCTAATCTCAACACATTTATAATTACATTAAATAGCTTGACGGGGTTAATATTCGATATTCCTACCGAAGAGGAATGGGAGTATGCCGCTCGTGGAGGAAAAAAAACACATTACTATACCTATGCAGGAAGTAATACTCTAAATGACATTACATATACAGGAGGCGGGTATCTTCTTGTTGGTTCCTACCTACCAAATGAATTAGGTATTTATGACATGACAGGAAATCTCTGTGAACTTTGTTATTATAGAGGCAACTATAATAATCAATTAATGATCAATCCCAAAGCTACAACCACATATTGTGGAAGAGGTGGATATCATTACGATACTCAATATAATAGTGGCAAAAATGCAAGAGTCACAAATCGTACAATACATTATTCCTACTTTTATCCCGGTCTCCGCCTCATCCTCCGCATAACCCAATAAAATCTGTTATATGCCCATTCGTATATTATCCATAGTATTGTTCTGTCTCTGTCCCCTCATTGCCACCGCCCAATCTTGGGAGAGCATCAAATCCAACCCTGCCTATCTTTATGGCGAGGGTTGGGGTGCATCCGTGTCTGAAGCAGACCAGATGGCACTTGGTGACCTCATCAGCAAAATATCAATAACCGTATCAAGCAATTTCGAAGTTACCGAAGAAGAGACATCCATGCTTGGAAAAACAGATGCGCAAAGTTATGTTCAATCTAAAGTAAAAACTTACTCGCAGGCCACACTAAGCAATACCGAAAAACTGATTATCAACAATGAACCGGATGCCCATGTAGGGCGGTGGGTAAAGCGAAGTGAGATAGACAAACTCTTTGCCGCACGCCGCCGAAAGATGCAAGACTACGTATTGCTAGCCTCACGCGGTGAGCAAAACGGCAAGATAGACGATGCATTACGTTATTACTATTGGGCCTTTGTCCTATTGAAGTCATTGCAGCATCCGTCTACCGAAACCTACCAGGACAAGGAAGGTACCCATTTACTAATAACATATCTTCCCCAACGGTTGAACGACATTTTCAGCGACATACGTATCACACCCTTAAAACGTGATGAAGACAATAACATTTTGCTTGACATCACTTTTCGGGGTAAGCCTGTCAGCAGCTTGGACTACACATATTTCGACGGCATGGACTGGAGCAGTATTTACAGTGCAAAGGATGGAAGAGGGGTGTTGGAACTAGCAGCGAATGCACTCTCCAAAAACATCCAGTTGAAGCTGGAATATGAGTATCGCACCGAAGCACATATTGACAAGGAGATGGAAACTGTATTGTCTGTTGTGAAAGGGAATGCACTGCGAAAGTCATACTTACACATTGATGGCACTGTCATAGATGAACCGCAATTGACAAATACCGAATATACAGAAACAGAAACTACAATGAATGCCCTAGTGAAAACCAACTCTTCCGCCATACTTTCTGATGAACCAAGTAAATCTACCGGCATCACGAAAGTGAAGGATGAATTAACATACCGTAATATGATAGATCGCGTCATAACTGCAATCAAGTCGCGAAATTATTCACAAGTGCAATCCTGCTTCACTGCCGAAGGCTATTCCATCTTTCAAAAGTTAATAGCCTACGGCAATGCCCGACTAATAGAAGAAAACGAGCCTTACGTATTCTATTCATTCGAAGACAAGGTAGTATGCCGCAGTCTGCCGATGTCTTTCTCTTTCAGGTCCGGTATGCGCAAATCTTTTGTAGAAGATGTAGTGCTGACTTTCGATGCTGACCGACTGATAAGCAATGTTTCTTTTGGCTTGGATGACCAAGCTGAACAAAACATCCTGCATAAAGGGGCATGGAATGAAAAAACACGTATGCTGATTATGGAGTTCCTTGAAAATTATCGCACCGCTTATGCTCTGAAACGATTGGACTACATAGAGCAAATCTTTGATGATGACGCCAAAATCATCATCGGACATCTGTCACGACGCCCGAAAATGACAACAAAAGACTTTGGAACTGTCAGTTTCAATGATAAGCAAGTGAGTTATACCCGAAAGAATAAGACACAGTACCTATCCGACCTGAAACTTTGCTTTCAAAGCAACGAGTTCATCAATATACGTTTCTCAAACAACGATGTCCGCAAACTTTCCGGTGACGAACTGTACAGTATACAGATAAAACAAGATTATTACTCATCGAGCTATGGAGATACCGGTTATCTATTCCTTATGGTAGATTTTCACAATCCGGACCAGCCTCTTATAAAAATACGAACATGGCAACCGGAACCAGATCCGGAATTCGGTGTCTATGGACCGGAAATGTTTTAAATTGATATTATTCATCCATAAAACAATATGATTATGAAAACAATGATTCACATGATGCTATTGGTTGCAGTGTTGATAGCAACACCCCAACTTATGAAAGCACAAAACAAGCAGTTGGATAAGGCTCTGAAGAAAGAGTACAAAACCAAAATGAAAGAGTACAAGAAAGAAGGCTGGAAGATTTTCGGTACTTCACGCAGTCTTGATGTTTCTCTACTATTACACTATCAAAAACTAAACGAAGGTGGCGATGACGTCAAGGAAGTAGTCGGTGTGGCATCACAATTCAAGTTGAAAAATGTGGGTGTCCAGTCTGCAACCAATAATGCCTGCAACAAATATGCACGCCAAGCAGGTAGCCATGTAAAGGGACGCATCGTAAGTGACTTAGGATTGAATGCCGAAGATATAAACAGTGAATTCGATCACTTCTACGCTGCCTATGAATCATCTGTAGAGAAAGAGATAAAGGGAGAATTAAAAGAAAGCTACTCTATTATTCGTGAAATAAATAAAGGTGTATTTGAGATGCAAACTTACTTTCTTGTAAATGAATCTGCAGCAACCCAAGCACGTATCCGTGCATTTGAAAATGCCACCAAAGAAAGTGAAGCTGCACAAAAGTACGCTCAAAAAGTAAGTGAATTCATAAAAGAAGGGGTCAGTACAGAGTAAAAATACAAACAAATGAAGAAACTCTATCTATTAACAGGCATCTTTATGCTTGCCATTGCCACATCAATTAAGGCTCAGAATGCACATGAAGATTTTCAATCTTTCAGACAACGTATGCATAGCAACTACAATACGTTCAGACGTGGCATACTTGATGACTATGCGCAATTCTTAGACAACGCATGGAAAGAGTTTTCTTCATTTGCCGGTACCAAACGGAACACAGTCCCCAAACCCGATGCGGCACCGGTATATACACCTTCAGAAAGTCCGGTGGCAGAGCCACAACCTGTGACACCTACAATAGCTCCACAAAAGGTTATCCCTACCACTCCTCCCGTCCCCCATGCTCCAGTTGATACTCCAACAGAGCCTACATCAGTACCGGAAGTAACTATACGGAATGCAAACATTACCCTTTATGGGCTTTCGTTACTCATACCACAAATAGACTTTCACGATGTATTGGGAAATGTATCTGAACAAAACATTTCGTCTTATTGGAAAGCTATCCATCAAACCGATACAGATAAATGTATAAATGCCCTTTCACAATATGCGACCCAATATCATTTAGGTGATTATTGTACATTCACCATGATAATGCGCTATGCCGAGAATATTTTGCGTACTCAAAGTAGTAGTGCGCAACGTATTCTGGCTCAATACCTGATGCTAGCCTTGGGGTATGATGTACGTTTGGCATTAGCCGACGGGGAAGTACGCTTGCTTCTACCCTTTCAACAACAGGTTTATGGTAACTCCTACTTCATACAACAAGATATAAAGTTTTATATTTTCCCCAACCGAGAAAATGAGAAAGTGAGCGCACACATCTGTCAGTTGCCGAGAAACAAGGATGCAGGCCGAAAAATAAATCTCATCATCAACCCATCGTGCATCCTTCCGATGAAGCCACAAGCATATTCCATCAGCAACAATCATTTATCCTTGTCAGGCGTAGTAAACACCAATATCATTGAATTGATGAAAAATTACCCCGCTATGGACATCCCCTGTTATGCCTCATCAAATCCAGACAGGCAATTACGCAAAGAAATAGTGGAACAGATAAAAAAGCAAGTAAAGGGAATGGATGGAATGCAGGCCATAGACGCATTATTACACTTTGTGCAAAAAGCATTCCTGTATCAAACAGATGAGGAGCAATTCGGTGCAGGAGTAGAAAAAGCATTTTTCGTAGAAGAGACTCTCTACTACCCTTATTGTGATTGCGAGGATCGTTCCATTTTTTTCGCTTATCTGGTAAGAAACATTTTAGGCATGGAAGTACACCTTGTAACTTATCCCGGTCATGCATGCACGGCGGTAGCACTACCTCAAACGCCCATACAAAAAGATGTAGTTTCTTATTCATATAACGGAAAACGATATTACATTTGCGATCCTACCTACATTGGTGCAAATGCAGGTAGTTGTATGCCTGCCTATATAAATGAAACACCCAAAGTGAACGAATGGTAGACCAAACGTATAGGCACAAAAAAAGCCCCTTCTCACGAAGCGACTCTCTTCTGCACTCTCCTGTGAAAACCCAAGACCTCGGTGACTTTAGCATATTACACCTACAAGCGGTCTCAAGAGAGATACAGGAGCGCAAAACTTTAAGATGAAAAAAAGGGAAGTCTCACGACTTCCACAATTCTTCTAACCTTAAATCTAAATCTCTATGAAAAAAACGTTCGACAAAGATAAGGGTTTATTACATTCAGAAATACTAATAAAAGATATAAAGAAAAGAGGAACGTTTAAGATTTGCTAAATGCCACTCGAATTAGGAATTACTACCCTATTGGGAAAATATATTTTGCCAATAGGGAAAAAATAGGTCTCCTCCTGAAAGCTACAATTCTTTCTGTTTTAGAAAATACTATCCAACAAGTCTGCATAGATAGGATTTTGCCGCAGCAGATGGGGTACACCTGTCATAAACAATTGCTTACGGGCACGGGTGAGAGCCACATTCAGTTTCCGGTCAATCCACACCCCACCCTCTTCCGTAAGATTGGCAAGGAATTTCAACTGATAAGTACGGTTCACACAGAAGGAATAAATAATCACATCGCGCTCACTCCCCTGGAAGCGTTCTACGGTATCTACCAGGATATCGTTTAAACACGGAATGCCCAAAGCAGCTATTTCACTTTTAATAAGAGCTATCTGACTACGATAGGGAGTGATAATCCCCAAAGTCAAGGCAGGATGAAAACCGGAACTACCGTCATACTGCCGATAGATAGCAGCTGCCAGTCTGGCTACGAGCTGCGCTTCGGAATGATTAATCTTTGCCGATTGCGAAGCAACCTCCGGCACTGAGGCAAGAAAAACCACACGACGCACCAGTATATCTGCAAATTCATCATTTTCCAACCCCGGAGCAAGTGTCAGTTCCCCTTGCTGGTGTTGCAAACCGACAGGTTCCAGCAGTCCGCCGTAAAAGGCATGATTAGGGAAACGAGCCACTTCCACATTCATACGTCCCTGACGACAAAGCATGTCGTAGGAGCGGTTAGCGATGAGTGGTAAATGATGAGTGGTATCGGCAGAATTCCGATAGAGGCGTTCAAAAAGGGAATCTTTCAAATTATGCAAACCAATGCTGTGCAGGCAGTCCTCACAGACTTCAGATTGGGATTCGGATTGAAGCACGACGGCAGGTAATTGTTTATGATCACCAATGAGGATAAACTTACCAATAGCATTTCCACCCGCCACATTACGCGCACAAAGAAGCCCCAGCAGTTGTGGTTCCAATATCTGAGTCGCCTCATCCACAATAGCCATATCGAAAGTTTTCAGACGGAACAATTCCGTTTTGGAGGAGAATGTGGAGACAGTACCCACAAAAACACGGCAACGCTCTATGCAGGCATGCACCTCACGACGTGAAGAGCAGGATTCCAGCACATTCTCTATCAGATGGGAACGGAAAGGTATATCGCAGGAAAGTTCACTCCCTATACGGATGAAATCAATCTCAGGCGTAATGGCAGAGAGGGTTTTGCAGATTTCATCCACTGCACGATTGGTGTACGAGAGCAATAATATCTGCTTTCCTTCATGATAGAAAGCTTCCACCATACCGCGTAGAGCACGGGAAGTCTTTCCGGTGCCCGGAGGACCTACCAAGAGAAAATAATCTTTAGCTGCCTGGGCTTTCAAGGTGATACGGGAGAAATCATCCGGAGCAATTGCAATGCGAGGATCGAAAGAAACATCAAACTCCGGCTGTCGCTGGGATAGCAACAGATCCCGGCGATCCTTATTGGCAGAAAGAAAGGCAGAAAGTCCCAGATACATGCTGCGAAAAGAAGTATCCATATAATCATGCTCGATGGCATAACGACTGTCGGGAGGAAGCACGGAAGTATTTTGTTGCGAAGCACGAAGGCGGATACGGATATCCCGGTCAGTGATTCGCTCAATATTTCCTTTGAATACCATTTTATTGGTTACGTTATCCGTATCATTATTACGTTGATAGAGAACGATAGAGTCACCTTCACGGAAATTCGGCAATGTCTGCGCCGACCGCTGGTTGGCCCGTGCCAACACAAGGTATGCCTTATGCAGATCCGCCGCATGATTCTCTATGATCGTCAGATCGTATAATATCTCTCCCGCCTCACACTTTTCTTCAAGCGTAGAAAGCCACAAGGCGGCAGCACCTGTACGCCCTTCATAATCAATATCTCCCGATTTTGAAGTGTACAGTTCCTTCGTAATAAAATTATAGAGTGTATAGAAATAGCATTGTTCCAACGGTGTAAGCGTCCGAAGGCGCTGCGTCACGGCATCAATGGCAGGGTAAAGATAGCGTTTCCACAATGTATTGTTCAGGTGGCGCTCATTCAGTGTATCCGGATGAATATCCTTCAACCGCTCCGCCGTATAGTGCGGACTATTACGTAATTGCATACCGTATTCATTCGCTACAATCCGGTTGCGCACATCCATTACACGGCGCACCATCGCCCACGACGGACGAGCTGGATATAACAACGGATAGCGGGTATAGAGCAGATAAGCTTTTACTTTGCGGTGATCCATCCCCATGGAGTATTCCAATACCGCCTGATACAACAGCATCTGTACCTTGTTATTCTCCTTCGGCTCCACCTTGCCCCGGATAGAATACTCGTCAGCTTTGCCCGACTTCATTTCTATGAAGGAAGACATGTCGCGCTGCATATAGTCCAAACGGCCTTGCAATCCCAGGGCTTCACAGATATAAGTAGGTTCCAGTACGGCATCCGTCTTATCCAGTTCATAACCCGGAGCACGGAAAGTCTCCGTCACCGTTTGCCGGATATGGTCGAAATGCCGTTTACAATCAGCGAAGAATTCCTTTTCTTTTTCTTTATCCAACAAATCGGCACAAGCGGCCAAATCAATAGAATAGGTACGGAACGCTTTCTTCATACAGGCCAGATAGTCCGGTTCTTCCTTGGCATAGATCCACTCATCCAGAAAAAGATTGGCAATGTTACCAAGCAACAGCGGACGTGTATTGTCAGGAGATTGCAGGCGTGCCAGCAAGTAATTGGCAGGATGATGCCCGTAATCTTTAAAGCACTCTGCCAACGAGCTGATATCCAGCAGATAGTCCGGTTCCAGTATAATAAAGGAAGGCGTCAGTATACCAGCCTCATCTACAGCTACATCCAGCAGATTAACCTGCGCATGACGCCACAGCAGTTTGCAGGTCTCGGCAAATTCCTCATTCACCTGAGATACATTGTAGCGTACCCTCAGCGGTTCATCGGCAACGGTGTCTACCGGCAATACATATAGAAAAGTGTCGTCAGCATACTGGAAGCAGACACGCATCCGGTGTATCCGTTCTTTTGCGGGCGGAGCAACAATATAAGTGGCATCCGCACGGGGAAGCAGATGATATAGTTCAGCAGGGATATCCTCACCCGTCAACCGTTTCACAAAGAAGGTCAATGTCTTGATGTCACGCAACAGATTCTCACGTGAAGGTTCGGATTGCCGATTCAGTACGGCATTGGAAGTCAGTCGGAAGGTGTGCAGGCGGTTTTGTTCCACTATGGAGAGCCCCACTTTTGAGGCCACAAAACTGACGCGAGCGGAAAGGTCCGTCATTTGCAGGCTACCGTCCGGCATCTGCGTACGGCAAAGGCGTTCCAGAAATTCACGAAGCTGACGATAAGCTGTTACCAGCGGAATATTTTCATCCCGGCAGACAGTGAGCAAGAAATGATAGTATTCCCGTGCTTCTTCTTTCATTATTCCTCCTTCTCTTCATCAGTCTCGTCCGTGTCGGTCTTTTTATCCTTAATCATCAAGATACTCAACTCATAGAGCAGATAAAGCGGAACGGAAACCACAGTCAGGGTGAAGGGGTCGCCAGTCGGCGTAATGATAGCTGAAATAATCACGATAAGCACCAGGGCATGACGGCGGTATTTGCGCAGGAAAGATTTATGTACCAGTCCCAAGAGCGAAAGCAGCCACGTCACTAACGGCAATTCGAAAGCCAGCCCCATGCAGAGCACCAGCATCATGAAGTTATCTATGTAGGAGTTCAAAGAAATCTGGTTCTCAATAGCCGCGCTCAGTTGATAGGTGGAAAGGAAACGCAGCGTCAGCGGATAGACCATAAAATAACCCAGAAGCACACCGAGGAAGAACATCACCGTACCAATGCACAGTGCTTTCTTCACGCCACGCCGCTCGTTAGCATAGAGCGCAGGACTGATAAACCGCCAGATTTCGAAAAAGATATAAGGCGTAGCCGTCACCACCGACATCCAGAATGCAGTGGACATGTGAATAAAGAACGGGGCAGCCAGATTAATATTGATTAGTTTAACGTGGAAATCCTGTGTGAAGAAATCATCATGGAGGTCGAAGACCTTTCCCACATAGCGCAACACGTCGTAGAAGACAAAGTCATTGTGGCAGGGAGCTAGCACTACGTTGTCAAACAGCCACGGCATCGCAATAAAATAACCGACAGCCAATACAAACCATACACCGAGTACCCGAAACAATACACGGCGCAGTTCGTCCAAATGATCCCAAAAGGTTAATTCCTTATCTGCCATAGTAGTAAGTTAGCTACAAGTTACGAGCTACAAGCTACGAGTACCATGCGGCATGATTGCGCAGCCACTTGTAGCTTGTGTAGCTTGTAGCTCGTAGCTTATGTAGCTTGTAGCTTATTTATTTTTTGAAGCCGGCTCTTCTATATCATCCTTTGCCTTGTTTATTTCTTCTTTTGCTTCATTCACACCATCTTTGAAGCTCTTCACACCTTTACCGAGTCCTTTCATCAGTTCGGGGATTTTCTTGCCACCAAACAACAACAGTATTAACAGGGCGATGATAACCCATTCGGAACCGCTGGGCAGAAAGCCTAATAAAAGTAAATTTGTCATATCCGTAGTCTTTTAAATTTGTTGCAAATATAATAGTTTCACCACAGATTACACAGATTTACACAGATTAAAACGAAAACTTTCTGCGTCAAGCCGAATAATCGGGAAGCATATACAACTCACGAACAGACGGTTAATCCTGATAATAGATTCTTTTCACCCGCGTAGAAACACTTGTCAGCACTTCGTAAGGAATGGTTTCAAGAATATCGGAAAGTACCGTAATAGGCAGATGATCACCGAAAATCTCCACAGTATCCCCTTCCTTGCAGTCAATGTCCGTAACATCAATCATGCAAACGTCCATACAGATGTTACCCACATAGGGCGCACGCTGGCCATTCACCAGGCAATAGGCGTGCCCGTTGCCAAGATGACGGTTCAATCCGTCGGCATATCCGATAGGCAATGCGGCAATCCGTGAATTGCGCGTCAGGTGTCCCTTGCGGCTATAGCCTACCGTGTCTTCCTGGGGTACATCACGTATTTGCAGGATGGTGGTTTTCAGTGTACTCACATTATTGATAATGCTGTTATCAATGGGACTGATGCCATACAAACCGATACCCAAGCGTACCATATCGAACTGTGCACCCGGGAAACGCTCGATACCGGCCGAATTGCAGATGTGCCGGAGTATCTTATGCGGAAATGCTTCCTGCAACTGCATGGATGCCGCCTCAAACGTTTCAATCTGTCCACGTGTAAACGCATCGAACTGTGCCGCATCACTACCCACAAAGTGCGAGAATACCGAACGGGCAATCACTGCATTCTGTCCTTTCAGCCGTTCAATCAGCCGCGGCATATCTTCGGCAGCAAAGCCCAGGCGATGCATACCCGTATCCAGTTTTATATGAATCGGGAAGTTAGTGATTCCTTCCTTCTCCGCCTCTTTAATCAGTGCATCCAGCAGGTGGAAGCTATACACTTCCGGCTCCAGCTTATAGTCGAACATGGTCTTGAACGCGGTCATCTCCGGGTTCATGATAATGATGCTTGCCGTGATACCCGCTTTGCGGAGTTCGGAACCTTCATCAGCCACAGCCACAGCCAGGAAATCAACATGATGTTCCTGCAAGGTCTTGGCAATCTCATACGAACCGGCCCCATAGGCTGATGCTTTCACCATACACACCATCTTCGTATCCGGACGCAGTTTACTGCGATAATAGTTCAGATTGGCTATCATGGCTCCAAGATTCACCTCAAGAATGGTTTCGTGTACCTTTTTCTCCAATTCTTCCGTCAAGGCATCAAAGCCGAACTGACGGGCACCTTTTATCAATATAATTTCATTCTCCAACCGCAGTTCTCCACGGGAAATGGCACGCAACAGGGCCTCTGTATTAGGATAGAAAGCCTTCTCAATGTCAAAGCGTGCGGCACACGAAGAGATCTCACTGCCCACTCCGATGATACGCTCAATACCACGGCTACCGGCAAGCTGCGATACTTTCCGGTAAAGTGTCGGCGCATTCTGTCCGGTTTCCAGTATATCCGAGAGGATGAGAGTCCGCTTCAGTCCGTTACTCTGCGAACGACGGTAAAGGAAATCGAGTGCAATGTCCAGTGAAGCAAGATCACTGTTATAACTATCATTTATCAGCAGGCAACCGTTTTTGCCTTCCTTCACTTCCAGGCGCATAGCTACCGGTTCCAGCGCCGCCATACGTTCCGTAATCTTCCCGGCAGGAAGCATCAGATAAAGACAGGCAGCCAGACAGTTCAGCGAGTTCTCGATAGAAGCATCGTCAATGAAAGGCAATATAAAGGTGTTGTCCATCTCCAGATAACGATAAGAGATCACGGTACAATCCTCCTTTTTCTCCACCTTACTTATAAATAGGGGACGCTCCATATCTTTCCGGCTCCACGCGATTTCACGGGCACTGAGCATAGACTTCGCCACACAATTACTGATAAACTCATCATCGCCATTATAGATCACCACATCGCAGTTCTTGAAGAGCGACAGTTTTTCCATGGTCTTCTCTTGCAGAGAGAAGAAGTTCTCCTGATGAGCTCCGCCGATGTTGGTCAGTATGCCGATGGTAGGTTTGATAATATTCTGCAAGGCACGCATCTCTCCCATCTCCGAAATTCCAGCTTCGAAAATAGCGAGTTCGGACTGCCCGTTCATCTGCCAGACGGACAAAGGTACACCGATCTGTGAATTATAGCTGCGCGGCGAACGGACAATCGCCCGCTCAGGGCTGAGCAATTGATGCAGCCATTCCTTTACAATCGTCTTTCCGTTACTGCCTGTTATGCCGATAACCGGTATCTGAAACTGTTCGCGATGTTGTTCCGCCAACTTCTGCAAAGCTTTCAACGGATTGGCGACCACCAGGAAATTGACAGCCAACATATCCGAATTACTCATTGCCAGTTGTCCGCTTTCCACCCATTTATAGGCTTCTTTGCTGACCACAAAATTGCGAACACCGCGTGAATACAAGTCAGGTATATAGCGTGCGCCATCATTGCGCTTGGTAGTTAAGGCAAAAAACAAGGTTTCTTCGGGGAAACTCAAGGAACGGCTATCGGTAAGTAACCAATCTATAGTTGCCGGCGTGTCCCCCACACGTCGTGCACTGATGCGTTCGGCTATTGTTTCAATCGTATACGGCATATATCTTTCTCTTTTTTGAAATCTAAGTACGGGTATTTTTTGTTAAGTCGGTCGATTTTTAACACAATTTGTCCTAAAAAACGCTTATACTCGTCTGACTCCGGATGGAAGGGCTTATGGGATAGCGCTTTATTGATATTTTCACTTTCCTGCATAATCTCTAACGCGTCCTCAGAGAGACAGGTCTGCACAAACTTCTCCCATACATGACGCACCGCCAGGGGGGATGGATGCACCATGTCGTCAGCATAAAAACGATAGTCACGAAGCTCGTCGAGTAAGAGTTCATAAGCCGGAAAATAAAAGACATGTTCGGGAAATGAAGCCTGTAACTGATCGATGGCAAGCAAAAGTGTAGCTTTACTCAATTGGTTAGCATGCATTCCGTCGCGTACATGACGGATGGGGCTGACCGTAAGAATCACTTTCAACTTTGGGTTCCGGGCAATCAGACCGGAAAAGAGAGAGGTGTAATCCGATACAATCTCCTGCACGCTGAGCCGGCGACGGGTAAAGACAGACTCCGGTTGTTTATGGCAATTAGCAACCACATGTCCCGTGGATTTCTGTTCGTACACCCACGCTGTACCAAAAGTCAACATCAGGCAGTTCAAGTGGTGGATACGTTCGTGCGCCGTTTGCAGACGGGCATTGATGCGCTGCAACACTTCTTCTGCCGAGGGAGAAGAAAAATCACCATGATGCATCGGGCTATGCCAGCACTCACGGAAGAAGAACAGGTCTTCTTCTTTATACAGCCTGCCCGTTACCAGCTCGCGCAAGGCAGCCGAAACGGACAAAGGGTTATAAAGAACCCCGAAAGGATTGACATCCAGACGAAATCTGGCATCCGCAAGCAGCGCCCCGATGTTGGTGGCAAAGCAGGAACCCATCAACAGAAGTTCGTCCGCCTGGGTAAAACGGGGCAGATCGGAAGGTAATTCAACAAGGGTAGAAAAGTTCATACGTTTACATCATCATATTCTTCCGGATAGAGAATTTCACGATAGCCATTGCCTGAATGGAAGCAAAGGGAACATCCATCGGTTCATGGTGCGGGTTATAACTCACAAGTTTAATGCAACCCTCCTGCTCCGAACGGTTCACATACTTCACTGCCAGATACTCATCGCCATCAATATCGAATGAAACTAGATACATTTCACCATAAATGACATTGCTGAAGCTGTTCATTTCCTTGAAACCTACAATATCTCCCGATTTCAGGATGGGATACATACTGTCCCCACTAATATAAAGGGCACCGTCGCATACGGGAATACTGGGTATTTGTATTCTTCCCACCACAAACTGGTGCTTATTGGCAAGCAATGTACGCAGATTAGCGGCGGCAGTAATGTCGTACAACACTACACTGCGGTCTTTCATCGCATCCGGCGTTTTGGGATTGTGTATTATCTCAACATTACCTGTTGCCAGTTCGCTATGGCAACTTTGTAAATGGCTCACAGGGGTCCCCTTCCCTACCAATAACCAGTTATAATCCACATCTTTCATCTTACTCAGCAACAACGGGAAGTCAATGCTGTTTCGTGCAATCCAGTTACTAAGTGTAGAGCGCGATACACCCAGGTAGGCAGCCAGATCGGCATCTGTTTTGAAGTTCAATACACGCTTGGCACGCTTCACGATGTCCGCTACATTAAAAAAGATATCCTTTTCCATTTTATTTATGTAAATAAGTTCTAAATGTTGCCTTCAACATACACTTATGCATTTTTTTAATGCAAAAGTCAATATATGATGTTTTCCATACGAAAACGAAGTTATACATTACAGCAACAAAACTAATCAATTTGTTTTAAAAGGGCAAATAAAAGTAAGGGAAACAATACCGGCACTATAACAGAATATCTTTCCCACTACGAGTGAAAGTATTTCCCACTACGACTGAAAGCATTTCCCACTACGACTGAACGGGTGTTTCACTACGACTGAATCGAGTGGAACACCAACCCTTCTATCAGACAGTAACTTAGAGAACAGCGTTGGCTTTTGGCGCATGATATCCGTCCCAGTCATATTCTTCGGTGTAACAGTCGAATGCAGGAGTTTCCGTAATGCCCGCTTGTGCAAAAAGCCCGGCAATTTCCGCCTGTTCTGCCGGCGAGAGCCCACGTTCCTTATGCAGGATACGATAATAAGTGGGTTTTGGAAAAAGAGTACGAATCATCCCTTTCAACAGCAACGCTTTCTTATACGGGATGTTATCAAAGAGGGTACTGATGCCCCAGGCATAACGAAGCTTCACAGTGCTTCGGAAGTAAGGACACTGACCGGCATCCATAGGATAATTGGCAGGATTCACCGTTACAATGCTCTTCACACTTTGCGGCACATGCAACGTAACGAGATGGCGCAGGCAACTTTCACTTCGCGCACAATCGGGGTTAAGACAGTGGAGGTAATTTAAAGGCACCGAATCATAATTAAAGCAGTCTTCCATGATATTCTGTTTTTGAGGGGACAAATGTAGTGAATCTATTCTGACGGAACAATCCAAAGGAGAATAGTTCTCGAAATATTAAGATAAAAAAGGAGAAGAACTAATGTTAAAGCGGCAAGGATTCATATTTTTCCCCAAAAAAGGGAATACCTTCCGTTTTCTTTTACTAATTTTGCAATTTGTAATCCTCAGAACAGAGATGAAGACAGAACCAACAACATATAACTTGCTAAATTCTATTTCTGATCCCGAAGATCTGCGTAAACTGAGCGTTGATCAGCTTCCGGAAATTTGCAAAGAATTGCGGCAGGACATTATTAAAGAAGTTTCGTGCAATCCGGGACACTTTGCAGCCAGTTTGGGGACGGTAGAACTGACCGTCGCCCTGCATTACGTGTTCAATACTCCTTACGACCGCATCGTGTGGGACGTAGGCCATCAGGCGTATGGCCATAAGATACTGACCGGACGTCGGGAAACATTCTCCACAAACCGGAAATTCAAAGGTATCCGCCCTTTCCCCTCTCCCGATGAAAGCGATTATGACACTTTCACTTGCGGACACGCTTCGAACTCCATTTCGGCGGCTCTCGGCATGGCGGTAGCGGCAGAAGAAAAAGGAGAAAAAGACCGCCATGTGGTTGCCGTAATTGGCGATGGCAGCATGAGCGGCGGACTGGCATTCGAAGGATTGAACAATGCCTCAGCAAGCTCCAACAACCTGCTTATCATTCTGAACGATAACGAGATGGCCATAGACCGCAGTGTAGGCGGCATGAAGCAATATCTCTTCAACCTGACCACCTCAAACCGATACAACCAGCTCCGCTTCAGAGTATCCAAGATGCTGTTCAAAGTGGGCATCCTCAACGAAGATCGCCGTAAAGCACTTATCCGCTTTGGAAATAGCCTGAAATCGATAGCTGCCCAACAACAGAATATCTTCGAAGGAATGAATATCCGCTACTTCGGCCCCATCAACGGACACGATGTGAAGAACATCGCACGTATCCTGCGGGACATCAAAGATATGAAGGGACCGAAAATCCTACACCTGCACACCATTAAAGGGAAAGGATTCGAACCTGCCGAAAAAGCTCCGGGCATCTGGCACGCACCGGGAAAGTTCGATCCCGAAACGGGTGAACGCTTTACAGCGGATACACACAACCTGCCACCGCTGTATCAGGACGTTTTCGGCGAAACCTTGGTGGAACTTGCCGAAAAGAATCCACGCATCGTCGGCGTCACTCCCGCCATGCCTACAGGATGCTCCATGAATATGCTGATGCAGGCAATGCCCGACCGTGCTTTTGACGTAGGCATTGCCGAAGGACATGCAGCCACTTTCTCAGGTGGTATGGCCAAAGAAGGGATGCAACCTTTCTGCAACATCTATTCGTCATTCATGCAACGTGCTTACGACAATGTCATTCATGACATCGCCATACTCAAACTTCCCGTCGTGCTCTGCCTGGATCGTGCCGGGCTGGTAGGAGAAGACGGACCGACCCACCACGGCGTGTTCGACCTGGCCTACTTCCGCCCCATCCCCAACCTGACGATTTCCTCGCCCATGAACGAGCACGAACTACGCCACCTCATGTACACAGCACAGCTGCCGGACAAAGGTCCGTTCGTTATCCGCTACCCCCGTGGGCGCGGTGTGCTGAAGGACTGGAAATGCCCGTTGGAAGAAATCCCGGTTGGCAAAGGACGCAAGCTGAAGGACGGTAAAGATATGGCAGTCGTTACCCTCGGCCCGATAGGGAACATTGCCGCAAAGGCCATCGAACGGGCGGAAAAAGAAAAAAACATCTCAATAGCACATTACGACCTGCGTTTCCTCAAACCACTGGACGAGGAGATGCTCCACGAAATAGGACGCTCATTTTCCCGCATCATCACCATTGAAGACGGCATACGGAAAGGCGGCATGGGGACTGCCATCCTGGAATTTATGTCGGACAACGAATATACACCGCACGTGCACCGCATAGGAGTACCGGACAAATTCGTAGAACATGGCACGATACAGGAGTTGTATCATCTGTGTGGCATGGATGAGGAAGGAATAATGAATACGATAGAACAAATATAATATTATGACAAAGAAAGAAGCCATCAAGGTTTTTGAAGAAAAGAAAGTACGCACGGTCTGGGATGACGAAACGGAGGAGTGGTACTTTTCAGTGATTGACGTGATAGAAATTCTAACAGACAGTTCCAATCCAAGAAGATATTGGAGCGACTTAAAATCAAAGTTGGCAAAGGAGGGCAGTCAACTGTACGCTAAAATCGTACAGTTAAAAATGCTGTCATCCGATGGCAAAATGAGATTGACAGACGTGATGACGACAGAACAAATGTTCCGCCTCATCCAATCCATTCCTTCTCCCAAAGCCGAACCTTTCAAGCTTTGGATGGCCCAAACCGCCAAAGAGCGGTTGGATGAAATGCAGGATCCTGAACTCACGATTCAGCGTTCCATGATGGAGTACAAAGCATTGGGATATTCGAACAACTGGATAAACCAGCGATTGAAAAGTATCGAGATACGCAAAGAACTAACCGACGAGTGGAAACGTTGTGGACTGGAGGAAGGCACGCAGTTTGCTACATTGACAGATATCCTTTATCAGACCTGGGCTGATAAAACCACCAAAGAGTACAAACGCTTCAAGGGACTGAAGAAAGAGAACCTACGGGATAACATGACTAATAAGGAATTAGTATTAAACATGTTGGCAGAACTTTCAACCAAAGAAATCTCTGAAGTCAGTAACCCGGAGAATTTTGATGAACATAAAGATATTGCCCGCCGTGGCGGAAGCATCGCCCGTGAAGCCCGAATAAGACTGGAAGAAGAGACTGGACAGGCTGTCATCTCTCCTCTGAACGCTAAGACCGTTCTGGGATTGGAACAACAAAACAATAAGAGCATTAAAGAGCAATGAAAATTATTATTGCCGGTGCCGGCGCAGTAGGCACACACTTGGCAAAATTGTTGTCGCGCGAGAAGCAGGACATCATATTGATGGACGACAATGAAGAGAGGTTGAGCACGCTTAGTTCCAACTTCGATTTAATGACGGTCACGGCATCGCCTACTTCCATTCAGGGATTGAAAGAAGTGGGGGCTAGAGATGCTGACCTGTTTATAGCTGTCACTCCCGATGAAAGCCGTAACATGACCGCATGTATGCTGGCCACCAACCTCGGTGCCAAAAAGACCGTTGCCCGTATTGACAATTACGAGTATCTCCTGCCTAAGAACAAGGAATTCTTCAAGAAACTGGGTGTTGACTCATTGATTTACCCTGAAATGCTTGCCGCTAAAGAAATCGTATCTTCCATACGTATGAGTTGGGTGCGCCAATGGTGGGAATTCTGTGGCGGATCGCTGATACTTATCGGTACCAAGATGCGTGAAAAAGCGGAAATACTGGATATTCCTCTGCACCAACTTGCCGAAACAGACAAACCCTATCACGTGGTAGCCATCAAACGCTGCAACGAAACACTGATTCCGCGCGGTGACGATGTAATCAAACTGCATGACATCGTTTACTTCACCACTACCCGCAAGTATGTACCTTATATACGTAAGATAGCCGGCAAGGAAGATTATGCCGATGTACGCAACGTAATGATCATGGGTGGAAGTCGCATTGCCGTGCGAACCGCCCAATATGTACCCGACTATATGCAGGTGAAGATCATAGACAACGACTTGAACCGTTGCAACCGCCTGACGGAACTTCTTGACGATAAAATCATGATTATCAACGGAGACGGACGCGATATGGACCTGCTCATCGAAGAAGGTCTGAAGAATACGGAAGCCTTCGTAGCCTTGACGGAAAACTCGGAAACAAACATTCTTTCCTGCCTTGCCGCCAAACGTATGGGCGTCAGCAAGACGGTGGCGGAAGTAGAAAACATAGATTATATAGGTATGGCGGAGAGCCTTGATATCGGTACGGTTATCAATAAGAAAATGATTACCGCCAGCCACATCTATCAGATGATGCTGGATGCTGACGTCAGCAACGTAAAATGCCTGACCTTTGCCAATGCCGATGTTGCAGAGTTCACCGTGAAAGCCGACTCTAAAATTACCAAACACCAGGTAAAAGATCTCGGGCTGCCGAAGGGAACCACTATCGGAGGCTTGATTCGTCAGGGTGAAGGTGTAGTAGTGACAGGTAATACACAAATTCTGCCGGGCGATCACGTTGTGGTATTCTGCCTGAACATGATGATTAAAAAGATTGAGAAATACTTTAATTAAATGAAGAACTAAAAAAACATTCTTCATTCATATGATATGATTAATTTCAAGACGGTTATACGGATTATCGGTATCCTCCTTTTGCTGGAGACGGTGATGCTATTGCTTTGCTCGGGCGTTTCATTCTATTACCAGGATGAAGCGTTGGTAGATTTCTGGGTATCAGCAGGTATTACGGCAGGCGCCGGATTACTCCTGGCAGCCATGGGCAAAGGCGGTGACCGCCAACTGACACGCAGGGACGGATATGTACTCGTCAGCTTTGCCTGGGTAGCCTTCTCGCTTTTCGGCATGTTACCGTTCTACATCAGTGGATATATACCCAGCATCACTAACGCCTTCTTTGAAACTATGTCCGGCTTCAGCAGCACGGGCGCTACAATATTGGATGATATCGAAGCACTCCCTCACGGTCTGCTCTTTTGGCGCAGCATGACACAATGGATAGGCGGCTTGGGTATTATCATGTTCACCATCGCCATCCTTCCGATATTCGGTGTCAGCGGTTTGCAAGTGTTTGCCGCCGAAGCCAGCGGACCGACACACGACAAAGTACATCCGCGCATCGGCATCACCGCCAAATGGATATGGAGTATTTATGCAGGTATCACCTGTGTCCTTGTCGCCCTGCTGATGCTGGGGGGAATGGACTGGTTCGACAGTGTCTGCCATGCCTTTGCCACTACAGGTACAGGCGGATTCTCAACCAAGCAAGCCAGCGTAGCCTATTATAGCTCTCCATATATCGAATACGTTATATCCATCTTCATGTTTATCTCGGGCATCAACTTCACATTGCTGCTGTTCTTCGTCAACCGGAAATTCAAGAAAGTCATCAATGATGCTGAATTGAAATGGTATTTCTGGTCGGTGGTACTATTCACCGGAGTTATCGCCGTGATACTTTACTATTCCAAACCGATGGGAATGGAAGAATCATTCCGCCAATCATTGTTCCAGGTGATTTCATTGCACACCTCCACCGGTTTTGCTACTGCCGACTATATGCTATGGCCTGCCGTGACGTGGGGACTGCTGACCATCGTCATGCTGATGGGTGCCTGTGCGGGGAGTACAACAGGTGGTCTTAAATGTATCCGTATGGTGATCCTCGGTAAGGTGGCGCGCAATGAATTCAAACATATTCTTCACCCGAATGCAATACTTCCGGTGCGGCTCAATAAACAAGTGATTTCGCCTTCCGTACAATCCACTGTGCTGGCATTCTGCTTTATATATGCAGTAATTATCATCATCAGCGTATTGATTATGATGGGGCTGGGCATCGGATTTGTGGAATCTGTGGGTTGTGTGGTTTCCAGTATCGGCAATATGGGTCCTGGCTTGGGAGAAACGGGTCCTGCTTTCTCATGGAATGCATTGCCCGACATAGCGAAGTGGCTACTGGCTTTCCTTATGCTCCTGGGACGTCTCGAGCTGTTCACCGTATTGCTGCTTTTCACCCCTGAATTCTGGAAGAGAAGCTGATAGAAGGTCAAAAAGTGCTAAAAACCGAACATTTTGACATCTCTGTATAACAAAATAGCCAATAATTGTTATACATTTGCAGCCGAATGAAAAAGTAGTTGTATGAAACAGTGTATAAAATACCTCATGATCCTCTTACTCGGCGTATTGCTGTACGATGGTGCAGCGCAGGCAGCGGGTATATCATGCACTTTCATACGCAACAATGACGACGAACGCTGTATCTTGTCTCAAGCCCCTACTTCACATCAACAGAACATCCGTAACATCTATAACCGTTTCCTTTCCACACCTCTGTATATAGATAATGTGGACAGTACGCAAGTGCCCGGCAACAAGAGCGTCCTGCTGTTACTGAATTACTTCCGGATGCGTTGGCTGGCCGAGTCTCCAGCCTGCGATTCATTGTTGCATGCCTCTTTCTATCCTGTGCCCGACCCGCTCTCTTACTATATCTTCGGGCTGAGAAAGATAATCATTTGATAAAATAAGTCGGGCAGACTGCAAAGTTTGCCAAAGTCCGTCGAAAGCGATCCGGAGGGATTGCTCCTTTCGACCAACTATCCTATTATATACATCTAAAAGTTAATTAGATTTATGAACTTTACTTTGTTAGTAGTCGTCTTGCTGACGGCAATTGCTTTCGTGGGTATTGTTATCGCGTTGTCCAAGGCGATATCACCCCGTTCGTACAATCCACAGAAGATGGAAGCGTACGAGTGCGGTATTCCTACCCGTGGTAAATCATGGATGCAGTTCCGGGTGGGTTACTATCTGTTTGCCATCCTGTTTCTGATGTTCGACGTGGAGACGGTATTTCTGTTTCCATGGGCAGTCATAGCCCGCGACCTGGGAATAGCAGGATTGCTTAGTATCTTATTTTTCTTACTTATCCTGGTATTAGGACTTGCCTATGCATGGCGGAAAGGAGCATTGGAATGGAAAGAATAAAAAAGCCCAAAATAAAGTCTATCCCGTATGAAGAATTTACGGATAATGAAACGTTGGAGAAACTCGTTCGCGAACTTAATGCCGGAGGTGCCAATGTCGCCCTCGGCGTACTGGACGATTTCATCAACTGGGGACGCAGCAATTCGCTGTGGCCGCTTACGTTTGCAACAAGCTGTTGCGGTATCGAGTTCATGGCACTGGGTGCCGCGCGCTATGACATGGCGCGTTTCGGATTTGAAGTAGCCCGTGCCAGTCCGCGCCAGGCAGATATGATTATGGTGTGCGGAACTATCACAAATAAGATGGCGCCTGTACTGAAACGCCTATACGATCAGATGCCGGACCCGAAATACGTGGTTGCCGTGGGTGGATGCGCCGTTAGCGGCGGACCGTTCAAAAAATCCTATCACGTAGTGAATGGAGTAGATAAGATTCTACCGGTGGATGTGTACATCCCGGGGTGCCCCCCCCGTCCGGAAGCGTTCTACTACGGCATGATGCAGTTGCAACGCAAAGTGAAGATAGAGAAATTCTTCGGCGGAGTAAACCGGAAGGAACCGAAACCGGATAGTGACGAGTGATGAGCTACAATAACGAAACATAATCAAAATATGGATAATATACGATTTATAGAACCTACGGACTTGCATGCCGAAATGCTCCGCCTGCGCCAAAAGCAGCAGATGGACTTTCTGAAATGCCTGACCGGTATGGACTGGGGAGAAACAACCGACAAGGACACGCCGGATACGCCGCGTGGTTTAGGAGTGGTTTATCATCTGGAATCCACCACTACCGGAGAATGTTTAGTCGTACGCACCGCTACCTTGGACCGCGAGAATGCCGAGTTACCCAGTGTCAGTGACATCTGGAAAGCAGCTGATTTCCTGGAGCGTGAAGTATACGATTTCTACGGCATCGTCTTCATTGGACATCCCGACATGCGCCGCCTCTACTTGCGTAACGACTGGGTAGGACACCCTATGCGTAAGGACAATGATCCGGAAAAGGACAATCCGCTACGTATGGACAATGAAGAAACCATTGATACCACTACCGAACTGGAACTTAACCCGGATGGTACAATAAAGAATAAAGAACTGATACTCTTCGGAGACGAAGAATATGTTGTGAACATCGGTCCGCAACACCCTGCCACGCACGGTGTAATGCGTTTCCGTGTATCACTGGAAGGTGAAACCATCGAGAAGATAGACGCCAACTGCGGCTACATCCACCGGGGCATCGAGAAGATGTGCGAAAGCCTCACCTACCCGCAGACATTGGCACTGACCGACCGTCTGGATTATCTGGGCGCACATCAGAACCGCCACGCCCTTTGTGCATGCATCGAGCAGGCTATGGGCATTGAAGTGAGCGACCGCGTGAAGTATATCCGTACCATCATGGACGAATTGCAGCGTATAGACTCTCACTTGCTGTTCTACTCTTGTCTCGCAATGGACCTTGGTGCCTTGACCGCGTTCTTCTATGGTTTCCGCGACCGCGAGAAGATACTCGACATCTTCGAGGAAACCTGCGGTGGACGCCTTATTATGAACTACAACACTATCGGTGGTGTGCAGGCCGACCTGCATCCCAACTTCCAGAAACGAGTGAAAGAGTTTATCCCCTACCTGCGTGGCATCATCCATGAATATCATGAAGTGTTCACCGGCAATATCATTGCCCGGCAACGTCTGAAAGGCGTAGGAGTACTGAGCCGTGAAGATGCCATCGCTTTCGGAGCTACAGGTGGCACAGGACGTGCCAGCGGCTGGGCTTGCGATGTCCGTAAACGCCATCCCTACGGAGTATACGACAAAGTGGACTTCAAAGAAATCGTTTATACCGAAGGCGACTCCTGGGCACGCTACATGGTTCGTATGGACGAAATCATGGAAAGTATGAATATCCTTGAGCAACTCATTGATAACATCCCCGAAGGCCCGTATCAGGAAAAGATGAAACCCATCATCCGTGTACCCGAAGGACAGTATTATACTGCCGTAGAAGGTAGCCGTGGTGAGTTCGGCGTCTTCCTGGAAAGCCACGGCGACAAGACTCCGTACCGTCTGCATTTCCGTTCCACGGGATTACCGCTGGTAAGCACCGTAGATACCATTTGCCGCGGAGCAAAGATTGCCGACCTGATTGCAATCGGGGGAACGCTGGATTACGTAGTGCCAGATATTGATAGGTAAGTATTAAGTATTAACTATTAAGTATTAAGTATTAATTCTATGCAGAATGAAGACGCAGCCAATTAATATTTAATACTTAAAACCTAATAACTAGAATAACGTGTTTGACTTTAGTATAGTAACCAACTGGATACACCAGACGCTGACTTCCCTGATGCCGGAAGGTCTGGCGATATTCCTCGAATGTGTAGTGATAGGCGTGTGCATCATTTTGATGTATGCCGTACTCGCCATCATTCTGATTTACATGGAGCGCAAGATATGTGCTTTCTTCCAGTGCCGTCTCGGTCCGAACCGTGTAGGTAAATGGGGTAGCATTCAGGTCATCTGCGACGTGTTGAAGATGCTGACCAAAGAAATCTTCACTCCGAAAGCTGCCGACCGTTTCCTCTACAACCTGGCACCGTTCATGGTGATCATAGCTTCATTCCTGACATTTGCCTGCCTCCCTATTAATAAAGGTATGGAAGTGCTGAATTTCAATGTAGGTGTATTCTTCCTGCTGGCAGCATCCAGTATAGGTGTACTGGGTATTCTGCTGGCCGGCTGGGGATCCAATAATAAGTTTTCATTGATCGGAGCCATGCGAAGCGGAGCACAGATTATCTCGTACGAGTTGTCTGTAGGACTGAGTATATTGACTATGGTAGTGCTGATGGGTACGATGCAGTTCTCTGAAATTGTAGAAGGACAGGCTGACGGATGGTTCATCTTCAAAGGACACATTCCGGCAGTGATCGCTTTCGTTATCTATCTGATAGCCGGAAATGCAGAGTGTAACCGTGGTCCGTTCGACTTGCCGGAAGCAGAAAGTGAACTGACGGCAGGATACCACACCGAATATAGCGGTATGCACTTCGGTTTCTTCTACCTGGCCGAATATCTGAACCTGTTTATTGTAGCCAGCGTGGCTGCCACCATCTTCCTGGGCGGCTGGATGCCGTTTCATATTGTAGGGCTGGATGGCTTCAACGCTGTGATGGATTATATTCCCGGCTTCATCTGGTTCTTCGGCAAGGCATTCTTCGTAGTATTCCTGCTGATGTGGATTAAATGGACATTCCCCCGCTTGCGTATCGACCAGATACTGGCATTGGAATGGAAGTATCTGGTACCCATCTCGATGGTAAACCTCATTCTGATGGTACTGATTGTTGTATTTAAACTGCACTTTTAGCCGGCGTAGCGCCGGAGCAAGGTTTCCCTTCGGATAAATATTAAATATAAAGAGATAATGAAAGATAAGAACGAAACATACAGCTATTTGGGCGGACTTGTGCATGGCATCGGCTCCTTGCTGACGGGTATGAAAACTACCATGACCGTCTTCTGCCGCCGGAAGGTGACGGAGCAATACCCGGAGAACCGTGCGACGCTGGAGATGTTCGACCGTTTCCGCGGTACGCTGACCATGCCGCACAATGACCGGAATGAGCACCATTGTATAGCGTGCGGACTGTGCCAGATAGCATGTCCCAACGATACCATCAAGGTGACAAGTGAAATGATAGAGACTGGGGACGGCAAGAAAAAGAAGATATTGGCAAAGTATGAATACGATCTCGGTTCGTGCATGTTCTGCCAACTTTGTGTCACTGCTTGTCCGCACAATGCGATTACGTTTGCCACAGACTTTGAGCATGCGGTGTTCGACCGTACAAAGCTGGTGAAGACGTTGAACCATCCGGGCAGTCATGTAGAAGAGAAAAAGAAACCGGAGTAACTCAATTCTCACCCCCTCCGACTCCCCCGTTATCGGGGGAGAGCAACCTCCCGGGAGGAGGAGAATTAAGATAGAATCAAGAATAATAAAGTAAAAAGAATATGGAAATAACCCTTGAAACCGTAGTATTCTACTTTCTGGCAGTGTTCATCAGCGTGTGTTCCATTCTCACTGTGACTACACGCCACATGGTACGCTCGGCAACGTATCTGCTGTTCACGCTTTTCGGCACGGCAGGCATCTACTTCCTGCTGGGCTACACATTTCTGGGCTCGGTACAAATCATGGTTTATGCCGGCGGTATTGTTGTGCTCTACGTCTTCTCCATCCTGCTGACCAGTGGCGAAGGAGACCGTACTACCGACAAGTTGAAACGTAGCAAACTGTTGGCCGGTCTGGGCGCAACCGTAGGCGGCGCCATCATCGTGGTATTCATTACGTTGAAACATAAATTCCTCGTTACTACCGATCTTGTACCGCTGGAAATCAACATCAAGACCATCGGACACTCTATGCTGAGTAGTGACAAATTCGGTTATCTGCTTCCCTTCGAGGCAGTCAGCATTCTGTTGCTGGCATGTATCGTAGGTGGGTTGGTGATTGCACGTAAACGCTAAAAACAATTGATTATGATTCACATGGAATATTATCTGATAGTTTCGGCTATCATGTTTTTCGCCGGTATCTACGGGTTCTTCACCCGCCGCAACACACTGGCGATACTTATCAGCATCGAGTTGATACTGAATGCTACGGATATCAACTTCGCAGTGTTCAACCGTTTCCTTTTCCCCGACGGAATGGAAGGGTACTTCTTTGCCCTGTTCTCCATTGCCATCTCGGCCGCTGAAACGGCAGTAGCAATCGCGATTATGATCAACATCTACCGCAATATACGAAGCATCCAGGTAGGCAAGCTGGACGAGTTGAAGTGGTAGTTTGTGAGCGACGGACTACAGCTTCCTGTAGCGACGGACTACAGCCTCCTGTAGCG